>JAESFZ010000099.1_pt1 | contig 202919 bp, 209 predicted proteins | sample 9269561 | NCBI WGS metagenome assembly JAESFZ01 (sample SAMN14515552, study PRJNA621657) | algae metagenome | isolation source: Tildeniella nuda ZEHNDER 1965/U140 and co-occurring heterotrophs from wet... | place: Switzerland: Stansstaad, Zurih | collected 1965-01-01 | reverse complement strand
GCCTCGCCGCGGTTCGCGACTGGCGATCAGCTCGCGCAAAGCGAGCAGGATTTTCTCCAGGGCATCGGGAGTATGGGCGTAGTCGATGACCACCAGCGGCCGCCGGCCGCCGCCGTAGTGTTCGACGCGCCCCGGCACCGCATGTACGCGCTGCAGTGCATTCACGGCATCTTCCAGGCTCACGTCGCTGGCGAGCAGAACAGCGAGGACGCCCAGCAGGTTATTGGCGTTGAAACGGCCGATCAACCTGCTTTCGAGCGAAGCCTCGCCCCATGGTGATGAAACGTCGAATGACAGGCCGCCTGTCCCGACACGCAGGTTCCCGCCCTGCACGCGCGCCAGCCTGCGGCGGCGCGGCAGGGCGGAGCGGCCGAATCCGTAGCCTATGAGATTGAGATTGCGGCGCGGGATGCTGGCAGCGAGCTCAGCGCCAAACTTGTCATCGAGATTGAGCACCGCATGCTTGAGCGAAGGCCATTTGAAAAGCCTGGCTTTTGCCGCGCGATAGCTGCGCATCGTACCGTGATAATCAAGATGATCGCGCGTTACGTTGGTAAGTAGGGCAACATCGAATTCGATTCCGGACACCCGGTGCTGCGCGAGGCCGTGGGATGAAACTTCCATACTCACACCATAGGCACCGCGCCTGAGAAAATGGCTAAGCTCAGCCTGCAGCCATGCAGGGTCCGGAGTCGTGTTGATCGAAGGCTTGAGATATCCCGGAAATCCGCTGCCCAGCGTTCCGACTATCGCGCACTTGCGCCCGCAGCGCGTCAGCGATTGCGCGATCCACTGGCTGCACGAAGTCTTGCCGTTGGTTCCGGTCACCCCCACAACCCACAACCTGTCGCTGGGTCTGCCATAGACATGGCTCGCGATCTCGCCGGCCTGCATGCGCAGATTGCGGACACCGAGGTTGGCCGCGCGCCAGGAGGGATCCCATGAAAAATCCCGGCTTTCCCACAATACCGACGCCGCGCCTTTGGCGATCGCCTGCGGAATATGCTCCCTGCCGTCGCGCGCCTCCCCCGGGTATGCCATGAACGTGTCGCCGCGCCTGATCATGCGGCTGTCGGTGGCGAGTCTTTTTATGGCCAGCCTGTCGATTGCCGCCAGATCCGGGCCACGGGGCGTTTGTTTTCGCATTTGCGCTGCGGACATCAGACTTCTTCCTTGACTTCAGGTGCGTCCGGCGGCGGTAACGCCACGTTATTGACCGGAGCATCCGGAGGCACGCTCAGCAGCCTCAACGCTCCCGCCATGACGCGGCTGAAGGCCGGAGCCGCCACTGCACCGCCGTAGTACTGGCCCGCGCTGGGCTCGTCTATCATCACCGCCACGATCAGCCGGGGTGCCGATACCGGCGCAAACCCGACGAACGACGACACGTACTTGTTGCTGGCGTAGCCCGCGCCCTCGAGCTTGTGCGCAGTTCCGGTTTTGCCGGCAACGCGATAGCCGGTGATTTGCGCACGCGGGGCGGTGCCCCCAGGGCCGGTAGCCATTTCGAGCATGCGACGCAGTTCGCGCGCCGTCTCAGGCGCGATCAGCGGCGTGCCTTCGGCCGGACCATCGCGCTTGAGCAGAGTGACCGGCTTCAACTCCCCGTCGCCGGCAAAGATGGTGTAGGCACGTGCCAGTTGCAGCAGGGACACGGAAATTCCGTAGCCGTAGGACATCGTCGCCTGCTCGATTGGCAGCCAGTTCTTGTGGGCGCGCAGCCTGCCCGAAACCTCGCCCGGGAAACCCGAACGTGGCGGCGTGCCGAACCCGACGCCGCTGAACAGCTTCCACAAGGTTTCCGAAGGCAGCGCGAGGCCCATCTTCGCGGTGCCGACATTCGAGGATTTTTGAAGCACCTGCGCCACCGTCAGTGCGCCCTGTGGATGCGCATCATGAATGGTGCGGTTGCCGACCTTCAGCTGCCCGGGCGCGGTCTGGATCACCGAATCGGGCTTCACCAGTTCCGCCTCGAGCGCGGCCGCGATGGTAAACGGCTTCAGCGTCGAGCCGGGCTCGAACAGATCGGTTACTGCGCGGTTGCGCGTGCGCCGGGGATCGAACTTGCCGCGGTTGTTGGGGTTGTATGAGGGCAGATTCGCCATCGCCAGCACCTCGCCGGTGACAATATCGAGCACGACGATGCCACCGGCGCTGGCACGATGCTCGGCTATCGTTGCCTTCAGTTCGCGGAACGCGAGGTACTGGATTTTGGTGTCGATGGAAAGCGTGAGCTTCTGCCCCTGCTGCGGCTGGCTGATGCTTTCAACGTCCTCGACGATGTGGCCGAGCCGGTCCTTGATCACCCGTCGGCTGCCCGGCCTGCCCGCAAGCTGCTTTTCGAATGCGAGTTCGAGCGCCTCCTGACCGTTGTTGTCGACGCTGGTGAAACCGATCAGGTGCGCCATGACTTCGCCCGCCGGATAATAGCGGCGATGCTCGCGCTGCAAGAACACGCCGGGCACGCCGAGTTCAACCACCTTGGCCGCCTGCTGGGGCGGCAACTGGCGTTTGAGGTAGACGAACTCGCGCTTGGAGTCGGCGATTTTTCTCCTGATCTCGCCGACATCCGTTTCCAGCAGCGCGGCAAGCTTGAGGGTCTGCTCGGGCGTAATTTCAATGTCGGCGGGGCTCGCCGCCACCGATTCAACCGGTGTGGAAATCGCCAGCGGTTCGTTGTTGCGGTCAACGATCATGCCGCGCGTGGCACTGATCTCGATTACCCGTGAATAACGCGACTCGCCTTTTTGCTGCAGGAAATCGTTGTTGAGCCCCTGCAGGTAAAATGCGCGCACGGCGAGCGCCACGAACCACAGCAGCAATCCGGCGAGCAGCAGGCGCGAGCGCCATGCCGGCAGCTTGAGGTCGAGCTGCAATCGGGCGGCGTGATTCAAGGCTTGTCCTCCGATATCGCCGGCGGCACCACCTGGATGCGTGCCGGCTGCGGCACGCGCATGTTGAGCTTCTGGATCGCGATCTTCTCGACGCGACCATGCATCGCCCAGGTGCTCTGTTCGAGCTGCAGCTGGCCCCATTCGACATCGAGCTGCTTGGCCAGCTCCTGCTGCTTCTGCAGCTCGACGAAAAGCTTGCGCGCCTTGTGCTGAGAACTGACCAGCGCCAACGCGCAAACCACCAGAACCGCGAGCAACAGCAGATTAAGCCGCGCCATCATGCCGCTGCCCCCGTCGTGCGTTCGGCGATGCGCATCACCGCGCTGCGCGCGCGCGGATTGGCGGCAATTTCCCACGCCCCCGGCCGCTGCGCTTTGCCGACCAGCCTGAGGCGCGCCGGCGCGATATCCCTGGCCCTTACCGGCAGGCGTGCCGGCAGGTGGTCGGCCTGCGCGTTGTCACGCAGGAACCGCTTGACGATGCGGTCCTCGAGGGAATGAAAACTGATTACCACCAGGCGTCCTGCGGGCGCCAGCAATTCAACGCATTGCGGCAGGACTAGCGACAACTCCTCAAGCTCCCGATTAATGTGAATCCGTATAGCTTGAAACGTGCGCGTCGCCGGATCCTGGCGTGGCTCGCGCGTGGGAATGGCTTTTGCCACGAGCGCGGCAAGTTGTCGTGTGGTCGCAAGAGGCCCCCGCGTTCTAGCCGCAACAATCGCTGCTGCAATCTGTTTAGCAAACCGTTCTTCGCCATAATTTTTTATAACCTCCCTGATCTCGGATTCGGGCGCCTGCTCCAGCCATTGCCCGGCTGTAATGCCGCGACTCGTATCCATGCGCATATCGAGCGTCGCGTCGAAACGAAAACTGAAACCCCGCGCGGCATCATCGAACTGCGGCGATGACACGCCGAGATCGAGAATAATGCCGTCCGCCCTCGAAACCCCTGCATGCGCCATAAGCTCCCGCAACTGCCCGAACGCGCCATGCACGATTGAAAAACGCCCGTCGCGCATCTCTGCCGCCGCGCGCACCGCCTCCGGATCCCGATCGAGCGCGACCAGGCGTCCGGCTTTCCCCAGCCGCATCAATATCAGCCTGCTGTGCCCGCCGCGGCCGAATGTGCAGTCGATATACACGCCCTCTGCACGCACATTCAATCCGTCAACCGCCTGCTCCAGAAGCACCGTTGCATGTGAGCCCCCGCTCACAAGGAAAAGCCCTCCAGCTCAGCTGGCAGCCCGCCCGCGCTGAAGCTGCCTGCGCGGCTGATCAATTGCTCCCAGTTTTCCTGGTTCCAGAGTTCAAACTTCTTGCCCTGCCCCACCAGCACCACGTTCTTGTCGAGTTGCGCGAATTGCCGCAGCGCGGGCGATATCAGCACGCGCCCGGCGCTGTCGATGTCCACATCGACGGCAAAACCGATCAGGCGCCGCTGCAGTTCGCGCACGCGCGCATCGAGATTCGACAGACCTTCGAGTTTTTGCTGGATGAGTTCCCAGTCGGGAAGGGGATAGATCAGCAGGCAGTGATCGGCATCGGCAGTGATCACCAAATGTCCGCCGCAACGCTCGATCAGCGCGTCACGATGCCGCGCCGGTACGGCGAGCCTGCCCTTGCTGTCCAGATTAAGTTGCGCGATCCCGCGAAACACGAGCCCCCCCTTTGGAACATGGGGAACGACATCGCTTGAAAAACGACTCGTTTCCCACTTTCTACCACTTCATCCCACTATATTGAAAATGAGCAAGGGGGTCAAGCAACTGATATGGGTTTTCTTTTTATATGACAATGACTTACCGAGGATAATTCAGATGGGATTTGAGCTTTACTCGCCACTGTAATTAAGCAAGAAAAACAGGGTGATATAGAGATATCTAAAAGTAGCGCATTAAGTATTTTTGCGCTTAAGAATCAGGAAATTACAGGGAAGCAGACCGTGTTGCGGTACCGCAACACAAACGAACCGCAGAAAGGAAAAAGAAGCTGGCCGATAAGCCGGGTTCTGTCGTGGACAGTCATTCCTCTAGGCGCACGGTTACCCGTGCGCTCAAGCCACCTACCCGCAGGCTCGGCGGGTCGCGTCGTCGCCTGCCTATTTGGTGTTGCTCCGGGTGGAGGTTACCGCGTTTCACCCTCGTCGGTCCCGCACCCTGGCCCAGGCGCGTTGTCGCACCCAACCCATTTTTTCGGGACTTTGCCGCCTTGCGGCGGCGAAGTCCGGAGCGTGAGCCCGACGAGACTCGTCTCTGTGGCCCTGTTCCTCGCCTCACGGCGGACGGTCATTAGCCGTCACCCTACCCTGTGGAGCCCGGACTTTCCTCTCCGCATCCGGAGATGCGCAGCGACTGTCTGGCCAGCTTCGCTCCGGATTTTAACACCGCATGGCCCGCCTCCGCGTCGCCAAACTTTCGGTGCGGTAACGCGGTCCAATCATGCAAGGCAGCAATTACGGCAGATTTGGGTCGTCAACACATCACTACCGAGAGGAGGGATTATGCGACGCAGACTGTACTTCATGCTTCCCGACATCAGCACCGCACGCCGCGTGCTGGATGAAATGCTACTGGCGCGCATCGAGGAGCGCCACATTCACTTCCTGGCCCGTCGCGGCACCCTGCCCCCGGATCTGCCGGAAGCCAGCGTGCTGCAGAAAACGGACATTGTTCATGGCGCCGAAATCGGCTTGGTCATCGGCGGAGGAACGGGGGTAATTGCCGGCATTCTGCTAGTGCTGTTCCCGCCGCACGGTGGGGCGTTACAGCTGGTGACGGTGCTGATAACCGCTCTGCTGGGCGCGCTGTTCGGCGCATGGATGGCAAGCATGGCCGCAACCGCCGTCCCCAATTCCATGCTCAGGCGGTTTCACCCCGACATCGAACGCGGCAAGGTGCTGATGATGATAGACGTGCCGCTCAGGCGGGAGCGCGAAATCAGCGAACTGGTGGTGTCGCGCCACCCCGAAATTGAAGCGGGCGGCATCGAACCGACGCTGGCGTTCCCGTAACGCGCCCGCTCAGCCGGCCTCAGCGCTCTGCCCGGCGCGCGGCGTCAAGCAGGCGCGACAGATAGTGGTCGCGCACGCCGAGCTCGGCCAGGTGCTCGATGGTGCGCACCAGATATTCGAGGTTGGGGCCGCGCGCGCCGCGGCAGTTCGCTATCCGCTCGGCGGTCTGCTCCAGCGTCAGATGCCCGGAGTATTCCGCATGCTGCGGGTCGGCCACGAAGGCGAGCGCCTGCACCGTTTTGTCAGGCAGGCGCGCCCGCAGCAGGCGCGGCAGGTAAATGCGTCGCCGCATTTCACGCGCCCACAACCCCTGCAGCGCAAACACAGCATCATCCGCCGCGACCTGAAACGCGATGCCGCGGCAGGCGCCGCCACGGTCCAGGCCCAGCACCAAACCAGGGCGCTCGGGCGTGCCGCGCCAGCGGCTCGATGATATGCACATCGCCCGGTGATAACCGTGTATCAGCGCAGGCGCCCACCGCACATATGGAAAACCGGGATCCCACATCAGCGAGCCATAGCCGAACACCCATAGACTGGCGTGCGACTGCACAAATTGCTGGAAATGCCGGGTATCGTCCGGCGAAGCTCGCTGCTCAGCTGAGGTCATGCTCGAGTAACGAATATCCCGCGCCGCGGCTTACACCAGATTCCATTGCAGCCTGCCGCCGGCGCGGAACGGCACCAGTTTGTCCGTGCCGAAGGCAAGCTCGTCCGGCACGCGCCACTCTCTGCGCTCGAGGGTGACGCGTTCACCGTTGCGCGGCAGGCCATAGAAATCCGCGCCGTAATGGCTGGCGAAACCCTCCAGGCGCTCGAGCGAACCCGCCGCATCGAACGCTTCGGCATAAAGCTCGATGCCGGCATGCGCGGTGTAAATCCCTGCGCAGCCGCAGTCCGTCTCCTTGGTATGGCGCGCGTGTGGCGCGCTGTCGGTGCCGAGAAAAAACTTCGGCGTGCCGCTCACCGCCGCCTCGATCAGCGCCAGGCGGTGTTCTTCGCGCTTGGCAACCGGCAAACAATAATGGTGAGGCCGGATGCCGCCCGTGAACAGCGCATTGCGGTTGATGAGCAGATGGTGGGCCGTGATGGTCGCCGCCACGCGCGGCGGCGCGGCCGCGACAAAACGCGCGGCTTCGCGCGTTGTGATGTGCTCCAGCACCACACGCAATTCAGCATGGCGCTCGACCAGCGGGATCAGCACCCGTTCCACGAAGACCCGCTCGCGGTCGAAAACGTCCACCGCAGAGTCGGTCACTTCGCCATGCACCAGCAGCGGCATGCCGCACGCCTCCATGGCCTCGAACACGCCGCGGCACTTCTCCAGATCGGTCACGCCCGAATCCGAGTTGGTGGTAGCGCCGGCAGGATAATACTTGACCGCATGCACGGCACCGCTGCGCTTTGCCTTCTCGATTTCCGCGGGCTGCGTGTTGTCCGTCAGATACAGCGTCATCAGCGGCTCGAACACCGCGCCGGCAGGCAGCGCTGCGCGGATACGGTCCCGGTACCGCAACGCCAGCGTGGTCGTGGTCACCGGAGGCTTGAGGTTGGGCATGACGATTGCGCGCGCAAAACGGCGGGCAGTGTCCGGCAGCACCGCTTGCATATGCTGGGCATCGCGCAGGTGCAGGTGCCAGTCGTCCGGGCGGGTGATGGTGATTCTGTTCATGTTGGCGTCAATGGTAAAGGGAAATGGCAAGGGGATAAACGGAAAAAGATGATGGGAAACACCGAAAAATGAACGGCGGGAAAACCGCGGAGCGGTTCATGTTTTTCCCGCCCCCTCCCCGGCCCGCTTCTCCTTGAGTTCGAGCGCCTGCTCATACAAGGCGTTACGCTGTCCTCCGGTTATTCTGGCGGCAAGCGCAACGGCCTGCTTGAGCGGCAGTTCGGTAAGCAGCACTTCCAGCACATGCCTGGCACCCCTCTCGCCTTCTTCGCCGCGCAGCCGTGCCATGCCCTCGACGATCAGCACAAATTCTCCCCTGCGATGGTCGTCGCTTGCCGCCAGCCAGCCGACGGCCTCATCCAGCGTGCATGCGTGGATGGTTTCAAACATCTTGGTCAGTTCGCGGGCAATGACGATGCGGCGCCCGCCGCCAAATGCAAGGCGCATGTCGGCAACGCTGTCCGCCACCCGGTGTGGCGCCTCGTAAAAAACCAGCGCGCAGGCAAGGCCCGCGAGTGCCGCAAGTTCACGCCCGCGCTCGCCGGCGCGAGCGGGCAGAAAGCCGTAAAACATGAAATGCGGCGCCGTCAGGCCGGAGGCTGAAATTGCAGCAACCGCCGCATTGGCTCCGGGGACGGGAATCACTGCATAGCCGGCGTCGCGCGCCGCAGCCACCAGCTGCGCGCCCGGATCGGAAATCCCCGGGGTGCCCGCATCGCTGACCAGAGCCACGGCCTTGCCCGCCGCCAGCTGCGCCAGCAACTGCGGCGCCACGCGCTTTTCGTTATGTTCGTGCAGCGCGACAAGACGGTTGGCGATGCCGTAATGGTTGAACAGCTTTGCCGTGACCCGGGTATCTTCCGCAGCCACCACGGCCACGCTTTTCAGCAGGTCGAGCGCGCGCAGGCTGATGTCGCGCAAATTCCCAATCGGGGTCGCAACTACATATAATGCCGGCTTTGGTCCCTCGTCTGGTTCCCGATGCTCTGCGGCGCTTGCCATCGCTGGTTCTTTGCTGGTCTGCTGACGGCGGTACTATACGGTGGTGGTCCAGCCATTGCCAGCGAAGCAGCTGGTGATGCGGTGTCTTCACCCTACACTGGCGCTAGCGTGGAGCAGCCGGTTCGGGCTGCATTGCCGGAAGAGCGCGTCACGCCAGTTCCCCAGGCTCCCCCTCAGCCGCCACACATTGCGCTGCTGCTGCCTGTCAATTCGAGCGCGTTTTCCCGGCATGCCGAAGCAGTAAAGGCCGGCTTTCTGACAGCCGCCAAATTGCATGGCCGCGATTTGCCGCCGATACGCATATACGCGATCAACGATGATCAGGACGTCGTTGCCAGCCATCGCCAGGCGCTGGCCGCCGGCGCGCGACTGGTCGTGGGCCCGCTTACCCGCAGTGGCGTTACCGCCCTAGCCGGCAGCGGCGCCATTGCCGTGCCCACGCTTGCGCTCAACGTGCCCGAGGGCGGGCTGCGCCTGCCGGCCAATCTCTACACGCTGAGTCTGCAGGTCGAAACCGAGGCACGCCAGGCCGCGCAACTCGCCTTCAGGGAAGGCCGCCTGAATGCCTTCACGCTCTATGCCGACACCCCCATCCTGCGCCGCATACACCAGGCTTTCATAGAGGAATTTACCCGCCTTGGCGGCAAGCACGTGGCGGAATATGCGTTCACCCCGGACCCGGCTGGCCTCGGTCGCATCAAGCAGGCGATCGCACTCGGCGTCGCCGACATGGCATTTCTGGCACTCGATCTGCCGCGCGCGCGGCTGGCGCGGCCCTATCTCGATCCGCTGACGCTCTACGCCACCTCGCAGGTTCATCCGGGCAACGCCGGGGCGCTTGCCGGTTTCGACCTCGCCGACGTGCGTTTCGTCGACATGCCCTGGCTGCTGCAGCCTGATCATCCGGCGGTAATGATTTACCCGCGCCAGGACTACCGCGACACGCCCGACCTTGATCGTCTGTACGCACTGGGAATCGACGCATTCCGCATCGCCCAGGATCTGCTCAGCGGCAATTCCGATCCGAAAATCGACGGCGTGACCGGCCGCATCACGCTGGGACGCGACCAGCATTTCATGCGCGAACTTGCAAGCGCGCGTTTCAGCGAGGGCAAGCTTCAGGCGCCGGCCGACACCGCGCCATGAAGGGCGCCGCCGCGGAAGAACTTGCGGCAGCATTTCTGGAGCGCAACGGACTGGCGATCACGGCCCGCAACTACCGCTGCCGCTTTGGTGAAATCGACCTTGTCGCGCGGGACGGCAGGACGCTGGTATTCGTGGAAGTGCGACAGCGCAGAAACGAGGATTTCGGCGGCGCCGCAGCCAGCATCACCCACGACAAGCGCGCCAGGCTGCTGCGCGCGGCGCGCCACTATCTGGCGGGAATCCGCAGTGAGCCGCCCTGCCGTTTCGACGCGGTGCTGATTCGCGGGGAGCCGCCGCAGATTGAGTGGATACAAAACGCGTTTGGAGAGTAGGGGCGGCGTCTGTAGAATAGCCGCCCAACCATTCACGGCACAAGCAAATGGACCTGATAAGCCGCATCAGCGAGAACTTTTCCGAAAGCGCACACCTCAAACTGCAGAGCATGGATGCGCTGGCCGGTCCGATAGCAGCGGCCGCGGAGCGCATGGTGCAGTGCCTCAAGCGCGACGGCAAGATTCTGGCCTGCGGCAATGGCGGCTCGGCGGCGGACGCGCAGCATTTTTCCGCCGAGCTGCTCAATCGCTTTGAAATGGAGCGGCCCGGGCTTGCGGCGATCGCGCTGACCACCGACACCTCGACCCTGACTTCGATTGCCAATGACTATGATTTTGAACAGGTGTTCTCAAAGCAGGTGCGCGCGCTCGGCCATGCCCAGGACCTGCTGCTGGCAATCTCGACCAGCGGCAATTCGCGCAACGTTATTGCCGCGATGCAGGCTGCACACGAATGCCAGATGGGAGTGATTGCACTTACCGGGAAAAACGGCGGGAAAATGGGTGAAATGCTGGCACCGGAAGATATTCACATCTGCGTTCCCGCAACCAGCACGGCGCGCATACAGGAAGTGCATCTGCTCACGCTGCACTGCCTGTGCGACGCCATTGATTGTCTTTTACTGGGAGTCGAATAAATGCGTCATATCATCGTATTGTTGGCACTTGGCGCGCTGCCGCTGCTGCATGGCTGCGCCGCGGTCGTTGTTGGCGGCGCAGCCGCCACCGGCGTTGTCGTTGCCGAGGATCGCCGCACCGTAGGTACCATCACCGAGGATCAGGGCATAGAGCTGAAGGCGGCCAATCGCATAGCCGAGAAATACCGCGATGCCCATATCAACGTCACCAGTTACAACCGCATGCTGCTGCTGACCGGAGAAGCACCCGACGCCGCGGCCAAGGCCGAGATCGAGAAAATCGCGCGCGCCGTGGAAAACGTGCGCGGCATCTTTAACGAGATCCAGGTCGCCGGCAACAGTTCGCTGTCGGCACGTGCCAACGATTCCTACCTGACCTCCAAGGTCAAGGCGCGCTTCGTGGATGCCCAGAAATTCAACGCGGTGCATGTCAAGGTGGTTACCGAGGCCAACACCGTGTATCTGCTGGGCCTGGTGAAGCGCCAGGAAGCGGGCGATGCGACCGAGCTCGCGCGCACCACCGGCGGCGTGCAACGCGTGGTGCGCGTGTTCGAATACCTGGACTGACGCAGCGCATACCGCGGCGTAATTCCGCGGGCCTTGCCGCGCTTATCGCACGTAGCGCTTGAGCCCGCGCATCAGCCCGCCCACCAGCGGCAGCTTCTCGTACAGCTCTTCCGCGGCATCCCAGTAGTCGCGGTGGTAGTTGACCCTGCCCGCGGCATCGAAGCGCAGCAGCGTAATGCCGTGTATGCGCTGCGTCACATGCGGACGCCATGCCTTCATGCGGAAGTCGAAATCCCATATCAGCACCACGCCGGCGCCGTCATCGGCCACCATGCGCCCGGTCACCCTGAAACGCGGTTCGTGCAGATGCCGGTACATGCGCAGGAAAATTTCCTGGATGTCCCGCAGGCGCCAAACCTCGTTGAAAGGGTCCTTGAAGTAACAGTCGGCGGCGTAGAACTGCCCCATCCGCTCCACCGACCGGGGCTCCAGTGACTCGTAGTACGCAACCAGCTGGTCGAGCGCAGCGGTATTCATAATCCGGTCAGTTTGTGTACGAGGTAAAAATACCATCGATAAGGCAGCACGCGCAGCAATTTGAGCCAGAGCGTGAAGCGCCTTGGAAAATGGATCTCGAACCGGCCGCGTTCCAGTCCGCGCACGATTTCCCGGGCCGCCTGCCCGGCGTCGATCAGCGCGGGCATGCGAAACTCGTTCTTGGCGGTGAGCGGGGTTCTGACGAATCCCGGATTGATCAGGTACACGCCTATGCCGCGGGGCGCCAGATCGAGATACAGCGTTTCTGCCAGATTGATGAGTGCCGCCTTGGTCGCGCCGTAAACCAGCGCCGTTGGCAGGCCGCGGTAGCCGGCGACGCTAGATACGATGCCGACGGCGCCGCGCCCCTGTTTCAGCAGGCAAGGAATGACGCTGGACAGCCCCTCGACCACGCCCAGCACATTGACATCGAACAATTCCCGCGCGGTCCGGGCTTCGAGTTCCCAGGCGCGCACCGGTTTATGGGTGCCGGCGAAGAACAGCACCAGGTCGATGCCTCCCCACGCCGACACGATGTCATTGAGCAGCGGCGCGGCGGCGCCGGGCCGGGTCAGGTCCAGCGGCAGCACCAGCGATTGCGCAGCGTCAAACCTTGCCGCAAGCGCTTCGAGCGCGGCACGGTTGCGTGCCGACACTGCGACACGCGCGCCCTGCTGCAACAGCACCTCTGCCGTCGCCTCGCCGATGCCGCTGGAAGCGCCGATCACCCACACGCGCTGCATGCTCCAGCCGGCGATGGCCGGATTCATGGTGCGCGCCGCGTGAAGCTCAGGGTGAGATCGCCGAGACGGAAACCGAACTTGCTCATCACCGAGCGGTTGAGCATGACCTTGTCATCCATCAGATACATCCAGTCGTCGAAATCGACCTCGTAGACCCTGTCATCCACGGGAAGCCTCAGCACATATGTCCAGCGCAGCGCGTTGCCGTAAGCCTTGCCAAGCGCCTCCCCCACCACGTCGTCGGCGCGGCCGCGGTAAGTATGCGCATCGATCCTGGTGATGGTCCACACGCGCCGGCTTTTGCTGCCGTCCGCATAGGTAAAGTCCTCGTCGAGGATGCCGGTATCGCCCTGCCAGCTTGCGTCTATCCTGACGTGAAAACGCTTCACCACCTTGCCGCTGCGGTCCTGGAACACGCCCCAGCCGTCGACGGTGCCGTTGAAATAGCGCGCCAGGTCGAGCACCGGTTTTTCATCCCGGTAGGCATCGACCGTGGCCGACGCGCAGGCGCCGAGGCCGATCACGCAGGCCAATGCGGCAATCGCAGATCTGATCATGTTGATTCTCCGTTGAGGAATTTCGGTATGGCGCCGCGCTCGGGTTCCAGCGCCGACGTCCACAACAGCCAGGCTGCGGCAAGCTTGATCGCGCACGGCAGCAACGCATAGATTGCCGCCAGCGCCGGTGCGCCGCCGGCACTGCCCGGCTGATAGCCCAGCACGTCAAGCAGCGGCAGCGCGATGCCGGCGGCAATCGCCAATGCCAGTTTTTCCAGCAAGTGCCACAGTCCGAAATAGGCGCCGTCGGGCCGCGCCGCGCCCGTCGGATCGTCGCGGTCGATCACGTCGGCCAGGATGGAAGCCGGCAGTGCCAGATCCGCACCGAATGCGAGTCCCGACAGCGCGCACACTGCGACGAACGCAAACACGTCTCCTGCGCCAAGCAAAAATGCCCACCCGAACGCAGCGACGCTCACGCCCATCGCCGCGCACCAGGCCCGGGTCTTGCCGAGCGCCGCCGACAGCCGCACCCACAGCGGCATGCCCACGGCACCGGAAAGAAAATAAACCGCCAAAAAAAATCCTGATAAATCAGATAGTTGCAAAATGTCCGCGACGTAGAACAAAACCAGGGTCGCCGGGATGGCAGCGGCAACGCCATTGAGCAGAAATATTGCCGCGAGCCGGCGGTATCTGGCATTGGCAAGCGGCCGCAGCATTGAGGCAAAGCCGGCGCGCGGCTGCGCCCTGCCCCTGGACGCCGGTGGCGGCGACCAGACGAGGGTGATCACAGCCGCCAGCGCCAGCACCGGCACGAAAACCATGCTGAACCACGACAATCCAATGGCCGCGCCAAGCCGCGCAGTCAGGTACTCGGGCAACGCCGCCGCCAGCAGCACGCCGGCAAGCGAGGCCATGCCGCGCGCGGCAGTGATGCGCGTGCGCTCATGGTAATCACGCGACAACGCGCTGCCTGCAGCCAGATAGCTGATGCTCGCCGCGCTCAGGCCGAGGTAAACCAGCACCAGCGCACCAGCAAACCACGCCGCCAGCAGGCCTGTTGCGGCAGGCGGGTTGAACAGCATGACCATGCCCAGGGCGATCAGCGGCAAAGACAGCGCCATCAGCAGCCGTCGCGGCAGGCAATCGGTGGCCAGGCCAAGCAGCGGATCGCTGAGCGCGTCGAGCGCACGGATCGCCAGCAACAAGCTGCCCATCAACGTCAGGCTCAGGCCCAGCCCGGCATAGAATTTCGGCGCGTGCACATACACCGGCAGCGCCGCCATTGCCAGCGGCAATGCGAGCGCCGCATAGGCGGCGAGCCCGCGCTTGTGCAACCCGGCAGTACGGACGCGATTACCGGGATCGCTCATTGCCGCCAAGCAGCGTCGCACGCAATCCGGGTTCGCGCGTGCGCGCATCCAACCAGATCGCAAAAAATGCCCGTGCGAAATCGCCGTCGTCAACACGCCCGAGCAGCCGGCTGGCGGAATAGAATGCGGCGCCGCTCCCGGGCAGGTTGACGCCGATCAGGCGGTCGCCCGGCGCAACATCGGGAAAAATCCTGTTCATCGCCTGTCCCCAGCGCTGCAGCTGTTCCTCGCTGCCCAGGCCCAGGCGGCGCATCTCCTCCACGCTGGTCGCGGCCAGTTTGTGCCCGGCGATGCGGCGCGCATAGCGAATGTCGAGCGCGAACGGTACGGTTTCGGACCAGGCCGCAGCCGCGACCCACAGCGTCGCGTCGTAAACATGAAAACCGAGCCAGCGCAGCGTGCCCTGGCCAATGGCGCGCGCGTCAGGCAGGACACTCGCCACCTGGCCGGGCAGCGCCATTGGCAGCGCGGCGACGGGCCACGCCAGCACGGCCAGCATCATGGCGGCGCTAAGCGCGCGCCAGTTCCACTTGCATGACATCGGTGCTGCCGGCGCGAAAACCGGCCTCGCAATAGGAAAGATAGAAGCGCCACAACCGCATGAAGCGCGCGTCGAATCCCAGCGCCTCCACCGCCGCCGACGCGCGCATGAAGCCGCGGTGCCAGCGATTGAGCGTTTCCGCGTAATCGGGCCCGAACCGCAACTGCTCGCCGGCAAGCAGTCCGGCAGCAGCGGCAGCCTCGACAAAGCGCGATGGCGAGGGCAGCATGCCACCCGGGAAAATGTACTGCTGGATGAAATCGGTGCCGCTGCGGTAGCGATCGAACTTGGATTCGGCGATGGTTATGGTCTGCACCAGCGCCCTGCCGCCGGGAGCGAGCCGTTCGCGCAGCGCGTGAAAATACCGCGGCCAGTAGCGCTCGCCGACCGCCTCGAACATTTCAATCGACACCGCGTGGTCAAACTGTCCGAACTGTCCGTCGAGGTCGCGGTAGTCGCACAGCCTGAGTTCGACAAGGTGCTGCAGTCCGCGCGCGGCGATGCGCGCGCGAGCATAGTCGAGCTGAGCCTGCGACACGGTGACGCCGGTCACCCGGCAGCCCCGCGTGGCAGCGGCGTGCTCGGCAAAACCGCCCCAGCCACAGCCGATCTCGAGAATGCGGTCTCCTGGCTGCACGTCAAGCCGCTCGAGTATGCGCTGGTACTTGGCGGTCTGCGCCGCCTCCAGACTGCGTCCGGGATCGCCGGCGAACAGCGCCGCCGAATACGTCATGCCGCGGTCAAGCCACAACCTGTAGAAGTCGTTGCCCAGGTCGTAATGGGCGTGGATGTTGCGGCGGCTGCCGCTGCGGGTATTTGCGCGCAGCAGGTGGCGGATGCGATAAGCAAGCGTCGCCCACCAGCTGCCATGCAGTGCGCGCTCGATGACCTGCTGGTTGAAAGCAGCGAGCGTGAGCAGCCCGGTCAGGTCTTCGCTGTCCCAGCGGCCGTTGAAATACGTCTCCGCGAAGCCGATATCGCCGCGCCTGAGAATGTCGGCGCAAACCGCCCAGTCGCGCAGCTCAAGCGTGGCATGCGTGCCGGGCGTCTTGCCCGGGAACGCATGCCGCCGGCCGTGGGGGTCCACCACATCCAGACTGCCGCTGTGCAGGTGCTCGAACATGCGAAACAGCAGCCGCGCAGCGGCGGGAGGGGCGGCGGCATCGCCGCGCACCGAGAGTTCATTCGTCGTCATCTGGTCGTGTGTTCTGCAGGAGGGAGGGGTTTGGTGAAAAACGGCACGCGCTTCAGCCAAAGCCGCAGCGCGTGATAATGAATGCGCAGGATCACGCCGAAGGTCATCAGCGGGTAGCCCACGAAAGCGCGCGCCAGCGACCTGCTGTTCAGCGCCTCCGGCCTGCCGCTGAGCGCGGTCGTCAGCAGCCTGCCGTCCTCGCCGTGATAGTCGATGCGAAAACAGCTGTAGCCGTCGAGATCGGCGAAGCGGAAGCGGTAATGCCCGCTGACGTCGAAAAACGGCGAGACGTGGAATACCTTGCGCGCCTCCAGCCAGTCGCTGCCGGCAATCGGCCGGCAATCGGCATGCGCAATGAGGTAATTATGGTGCTCGCCGAACGTGTTGCTGACTTCGGCCAGCACCGCGCGCAGCCGGCCCGCGCGGTCATGGCACAGCCAGAAACTCACCGGATTGAACACATAACCCAGCACGCGCGGAAATGCCTGCAGGTAAATGTCGCCGTCGGCGCACTCGAGACCCTGGCTGGCCAGGAGCCTGCGTATCCACGGCTCCAGCGGCGTGCCGTCGCGCGGGCCGTGGTCAGCCTCGTGCAGGCTGAACAGGTTCCAGCGGTTGACGGAAAAAAGCGGCCCGCCGAGCGCGGCGATCAGGTCAACGCGAAAGCGCATGAAAAACACGCCATGGCGGAACTCATGCCGCTTCGGAAGTGATCGGCGATGCATCACTTCGCCGAAATAAAGCGCGCCTGTGCTCATCGGCTCATTTCACGCCGCAGCCTGCGCGGGCCGGGCCGCCGCGCCAGCGGGCTGCGCCTGCCACGGTGCCGGCGAACCCAGCGCCGCAGCGACTGCCATCCCCGCCTTCAGGCCGTCCTCGTGGAACCCATAACCGGCCCAGGCGCCGCAGAACCAGGTGCGGCGCCTGCCCTGTATCGCCGGCAGTGCTTCCTGCGCGGCAACGGCAGCCTGGTCGAACACCGGATGGGCATAATCGAATGCGGCGATGGCGGTGCCCGCGGCAGGGTCTTCGTGCGGGTTGAGTGTCACGATCACCGGCTGCGAAAATGGCAGCGGCTGCAGCTTGTTGATGAGATAGCTGACGCTGACCGGACTGGCATCGGCGTTGCCGCTGGCGGTGTGATAGTTCCAGGCTGACCACGCAGCGCGGGCGCGCGGCAAAAAGCGCGTGTCAGTATGCAGCAGCGCGCGATTGGACTGATAACGCACGGACGACAGGACGCGCTTTTCGGCTGCGCTGGCATCGGCAAGCAGCGCCAGCGCCTGGTCGCTGTGGCAACCGAGCACTACCTCGTCATACAGCGCGAAGCGGCCGTTGCGGTCGCTGACCGAGACGCCATGCTCGTGGCGGGATATTTTTTCAACCGCGCAGCGCAGGCGGATGTCGCTGACAGTCCTGGCCATGCGCCTGACATAGTCGCGTGCACCGCCAACCACGGTACGCCACTGCGGGCGGCCGGTAATCTGCAACAGGCCGTGGTTGCGGCAGAAACGCAGGAAGGCTTGCGCCGGATACTGCAGCATCTGCGCCGTCGGGCAGGACCAGATGGCACCGCTCATCGGCAGCAGATACCAGTCTCGAAATTCGCTGCCATAGCGCCGGTCCGCCAGGAAATCGCCCAGAGACATGCCGCGACCGGCTTGGCTTTCAAGCAGCGCGAGCGCTTCGCGATTGAAACGCAGGATGTCCTGCAGCATGGCCCAGAATTCGCGCCGCAGGAGATTGCGTTTCTGCGCGAACACCGCGGCGAGGCTGCTGCCGGCCCATTCCAGGTTCTCGTCCGCGATGCGCACGGAAAAAGACATGTCGCTCGCCGCCGAGCGCACGCCCAGGTGATCGAACAGCGCAATCAGGTTGGGGTAGGTGCGGTCGTTGAACACCAGGAAGCCGGTGTCAACCGGCGCCGTGACGCCGTCCAGCGTGACGTCGACTGTATGGGCGTGTCCGCCCAGATAGTCGCCGGATTCGTAAAGCGTGACATGGTGCTGCCGGGACAGCAGCCATGCCGCCGAGAGACCGGCGATGCCGGAGCCGATGACCGCAATGCGCTTGATCGTCATATTGTGAAGCGCGCGCTCAGGGCGCCCCGGTGCCGCGTTCGATCATCGCATATGCCGAGTGGTTGTGAATCGATTCAAAGTTCTCGGATTCCAGCGTGTAGGCGCGGATGCGCGGATCGCCATCGAGGCTGAGCGCGATGTCGCGCACCAGGTCTTCGACGAACTTGGGATTGTCGTACGCGCGCTCGGTGACGTACTTCTCGTCGGGGCGCTTGAGCAGCCCATAGACCTCGCATGAAGCCTGCAGCTCCGCGACCTTCACCAGTTCCTCTATGGTGAGCGGCGCCGCAAGCTCGGCGCGGATGGTGACATGGGATCGCTGGTTGTGTGCGCCATACTCCGAGATTTCCTTGGAGCATGGGCACAGGCTGGTCACCGGGGCCTGCACGCCGAGCATGAAACGGTAGTCGCCGCCGCTGATTTCACCGCGGAACACCACCTGGTAATCGAGCAGGCTTTCGACCCCGGATACCGGCGCGCGCTTGGAAATGAAATAGGGGAAACGCATTTCCAGCATGCCTGCGGACGCGCCGAGCCGGCATAGCATGCGTTCGATCAGCGCTTTGTACCGCAGGTAGTCGAGAGGCTGGTCTTCCGTCTGCAGCACCTCGAAAAAACGCGACATATGGGTGCCTTTGACCTGGGGTGCCAGCCCGACATACATATCGATGCTGGCCACACTGGCCGCCACACCGCCGTCGGCGCGCGCAATGCGCACCGGATAAATAATCGACTTCACCCCGACGCGATTGATGTAAAGGTTGCGGCGATCAACCGCCGACTGGATATCGGGCAGCGCAAACTGATCTGGTGCATTCATTGCCATTCCTTGTCTGAAAAAGCGGCCATCAGCCTGCCCGGATCGGGGGTCTGCGGACTCACCGTTAATCGGGATGCACTAGCGCGTTCTGGCTCGGACTAATCGCCAGGCCTTGCAAGGGACGCGCCGCCAGACCCCGTAACCGAGGGGGAGAGGCGGCCTGGGCTCTGGCGGCTGCCCTCTTGCTATGACCATATTGTCTTGGTCATATAGCTATTATATGATAGTATTTTGGGAAATTACAACGGTTTGTCTATGTCAATGTCTAGGACAAAATGAGCACAACACTTGCATCGCCGCCTCACGGCAACCAGCCTCTTTATGGCATTTCAGCAGTGGAAAGAGAGACCGGCCTGTCGAAGGACACCCTGCGCGTGTGGGAGCGGCGCTACGGCTTCCCGCAGCCCGATCGCGATGTCCATGACGAGCGCGCATACCCGGCAAGCCAGGTCGAGAAACTGCGTCTGATCCGCCATCTGATGGACCTGGGGCAACGCCCGAACAAGATCGTCGGCCTCAGCCACCAGGAGCTGCGTTCGATGATCGACAACAGCGCCGCGCAACGCGAAGCGCCGCCGCAGATCCGCGAACTCGTCTCCCTGCTGCTGTCGCACGACATTCACGGCCTGCGCGATGCGCTGCAACAGGCGCTGATGAGACAGGGCCTGCAGCGCTTCGTCACCGACACCGTGGCGCCCCTCAATTTCTGGATAGGCGATGCCTGGCTGCACGGGCACGTCGCCGTTTTCGACGAGCACCTGTATTCAGAGCATGTGCAAAACATTCTGCGCAACGCCATCATTGCCCAGCCCGGCCGCGATTCGCTGCCGCGGGTGCTGCTCACTTCGCTGCCCGGGGAAAAACACCGTATCGGCCTGCTGATGGTCGAGGCAATGCTGGCGGTGGAGGGTACGGCGTGCGTGGCCCTCGGCACCGAAACCCCGGTCATCGACATCCAGCGCGCCGTTTCAGCATACGATGTCGACATCGTTGCGCTGTCGTTCAGCGCGGCCACGCCAACGCCGGCAGCGCTCGCCGGCCTGCAGGAGTTGCGCGTGCTGCTGCAGCCCGGGATAACGATCTGGGCCGGCGGCAGCGGGGTCGCGCGCAGCCGCAAGAGCGTGGATGGCGTGTCCCTGCTGCGCTCCTTTGGCGAACTGCAACAGGCTCTCGCACAATGGCGCGCCGCGCACGGGACGGCGCGTGCGTGACGTCCGTCTGCGATCTCCACGAAACAGCCAATCACATAATGGCAACAATTGCCGACCTATAATCCTGAATCCATCGCGTCCTGAGCCGCGTAATCAGTTCATCATGAAGCCAAAAGCCGAATTCATCGCCCTCAACAACATGCTGTACCCCGAGATCTTCAAATCGCTCGAGTGCGTGCGCTGGAACATGGCCGATGACGTGCCGTGGGACCAGTTCCGCTCCGACCTGCTTTCCGATGAGCAGGCGCTTACCGTCAAGATGAACGCCATTACCGAGTGGGCGGCGCTGCCCGCCACCGAGATGTTCCTGCGCGACAATCAGCACGACAGCGACTTCTCGGCCTTCATGTCGGTCTGGTTCTACGAGGAGCAGAAGCATTCGCTGGTGCTCATCGAGTATCTCCGGCGCTTCCGCCCTGACCTGGCGCCCACACCGGAGGAACTGCACGCGGTGCGCTTCCAGTTCGACCCGGCGCCTCCGCTGGAAACGCTGATGCTGCATTTCTGCGGCGAAATCCGCCTCAATCACTGGTACCGCCGCGCCGCCGAATGGCACACCGAGCCGGTGATCAGGCATATTTACAACCTGATTTCGCGCGACGAGGCGCGCCACGGCGGCGCCTACCTGCAATACATGAAGCGCGCGCTGGCGACCACCGGCAACGCGGCACGTGCCGCTTTTGCCAAGATCGGCGTGCTCATGGCCAGTTCGGGACGCAGCGGCAAGCCGCTGCACCCTACCAATCTGCACGTCAACAAGCAGCTTTTCCCCAACGACACCGTGCAGAGCAAGCTGCCCGATCCGGCATGGCTCGAGCGCTGGCTCGACAGCCAGATCCGCTTCGACAAGGAATGGGAGGCCAGGGTGGTGGCCGGCATCCTGCGTAACCTGTCGCTGCTGTTCGGCCGCAGCTTCAAGTCCGTGCCCGACCTCAACCGCTTCCGCAAGGAAATCACCGCAGCCGCCGCCTGAGGCCCGCAGCGCGTTGTGCGGCGCACGTGCTGCGGTTACACTGCGGCGGAAGCGCCATGCATCCCACTCCCGCATTCGAAACCAAAATCTGCCCGCCGCAGGAGCTGGCCGCACGCATCGCGCGCCTGGCACGGCCTCTGGTGTTCACCAACGGCGTCTTCGACATCCTGCATCGCGGCCATGTCACCTATCTCGCTCAGGCGCGCGCGCTGGGCGCAAGCCTGGTCGTCGCCGTCAATTCCGACGCCTCGGTCAAGCGCCTCGACAAGGGCAGCGACCGTCCGCTGAATCCGCTCGCCGACCGCCTGGCCGTAGTCGCCGCCCTCGAAGCAACCAGCCTCGCGACCTGGTTCGAAGAGGACACGCCGCTCGAACTGATTCTTGCGCTGAAACCTGACGTGCTGGTGAAAGGCGGCGACTGGAAACCGGAGGCGATGGTGGGCGCGGCGCAAGTTGCGGGCTGGGGCGGCAGCGTGCACTCGATCCCGTTTGCGCATCAGCGCTCGACTACCGCGCTCATCGGCAAAATCCGCGGCAGCTGAAGCCGGCGGGCGGGACGATCAGTTTTTGGCGGGCTCGCCCGCCGGGCAGGCCACCGCCTTGATTTCGGTTCCGGGAAATTCGCGCCGCAGCTCGGCGAGGCTCGCCACAATCTGCTCGGTCGGCTCGCGCACGAAATAGGCAACCTGCCTGAGGAAATTATCGCGCCGCGCCGCGACTGCCGAGCGCACGCCCTTGCCGCGCAAGCCCTCGAGAAATTTCTGCGCGCCTTCCTCGGTCTTGAAAATACCCAGGGAGATGGCGTTGCGCAGCGGCGCCGGATCCTGCACCACGAACAAATCCGTCACGCCGAAAGTCTTCAACTCCTCGATTTTCCGGTTGACCTCGGCCTTGGTTTTGAGCGGCGGCACATAAACCCAATAGCCGCCGGCGCCGACGACGCTGCGCTGCAGCCTGTCCGGTGCCAGTCCCAGCGTGGCAATCGCCGCATCGGCGCGCGCCACGTCAGGGCCGGCGAACAGCCCCCATTCGAGGCAGGCAGCCGGTGCGGCGGCATTACCGGAAGCGGGGCCGGGCTTCTGCGGTGTTGCACCGCGGGCGCCGTCGGCGGACTTGAGCAGCCTGACTTGGTCGGGATTGATCTGCAGTTGCGCCGTCTGGCTTTCGGTAGCGGCCTGTTGCCGCGCGACGAAGGTATAGGCGTAGAAAGCAACGTTCAGCAGCAGCAACAGCAGGAAAATCAGTCTCATTCGCCCATTCCTGCGCATCTGCCCCTTACCGGTGTTCGAGCCGTCATGAGTGGTCATCCAGGGCGATTCTGAGAAGTCCTTCCAGCACCAGATTATCCACGACCTCTACGCGCGCGTTAAGCCGATCCGCGAGCAATCCCGCATCACCCCCGGACAATGCCACGAAAGGCATGACTTCGCCGGTTTCCTGCATGAAGCGCAGCATGCGCTCGATCGCGCCGCACAGCGCGTTGACCGCGCCGCTGGCGATGGCGTCCGCAGTGCTGTCGGGAAAATAATGGTAATTGCCGTCGCGCAGACCGAGCTGCGCCGTGTTTCGCGCAAGCGATGCGCGCATCAGCTCGAACCCCGGAACAATCAGTCCGCCGAGAAACACCCCTTCTCCCGACAGCGCATCCACCGTCACCGTGGTACCGGCGCCAACCACCAGGCACGGCCCGTGAAAACGGTGCCAGGCGCCGATCAGCGCCGCCCAGCGGTCGGCGCCCAGCTGCTCGGGCTCGCCATAACTGCTGACGACACCGCACTGCCGCCGGCGGCCGGCAATCCACACCGCTGCGGCGCGAAAGCGCAGCGCCAGCGCCGCGGCAATCTGCCCGCGGACGGCAGCACCGGCGACATTGGAAACCACGATGCGGTCGGGCTGCGGCAGCGCTGTCCACGCCGCGCCCAGCGCGCCCGCTTCGGCGGTGGCAAGCCACGCTTGCGTCTGCCACGCCGCATCCTCGGACCAGCCCCACTTGATGCGGCTGTTGCCGGCGTCGACCACGAGTATCTTCATGCGCGCAAACTCACTTCCCCGCTGTGGCAGCGCTGCAGGCCGGCGCGGGTCTCGATAAGCAGCGCACCGTCCTCGGCCACGCCGCGCGCCACGCCCTGCTCGCGCCGCGCTCCCGGCAACAGCAGGGTGACGGTCTTGTCCTGATGCACGTGATGGCGCTGCCATTCATCGCGAAACGGCGCCAGCCCGTCACGCGCGAATAACTCGAGCGCGCGGCTCAGTTCCACCAGCATGGACGCCAGCACGGCGTTGCGGTCGAGCGTCCTGCCGCAGGCGGTTTCCAGATCGGACACCGCCTGGTCGATGCGATCGCGCAGCGCATCCGCCACGCGCACATTAAGGCCGATGCCGATCACCGCCACACTCGGCCCCAGCATCTCGCCCTGCATTTCGATGAGGATGCCCGCCAGCTTGCCGCCGCGCCACACGACATCGTTGGGCCACTTCAGGCCGGCGTCGCCGAGGCCCAGCGCACGCAGCGCGCGCATTACCGCGACGCCTGCGGCCAGGCTGAGCCCCGACAGGAATCCCGCGCCCTGGCTGAAACGCCACAACAGCGAAAACGTCAGCGCGCCGCCGATTCCCGCGTGCCATTCGCGGCCCATCCTGCCGCGCCCGGCAGTCTGCCATTCGGCAGCGATGACCGTGCCGCTTGGCGCACCCGCTTGCGCACGCGCCATGAGCAGCGTGTTGGTGGACGCGGCTTCGTCCAGGATTTCCAGCGCAAAACGGGCAGCCTCGGGGCCGAGGCCGCGCAACACCGCTTCGCGGTCAAGCAGCGAGACCGCGGCGGCAAGCCGATAGCCCCGCCCGCGTATCCGGTAGACATCGAATCCGGCGGCCTCCAGCGCGCGCACCGCATGCCATATGCTGGCGCGCGACATGCCGAGCGCGCGCGCAAGGTCTTCACCCGAGTGAAAATCGCCGTCTGCAAGCTGGCGCAGCACCCTGAACGTCAGATCTTTCATATGGGTAGAATACCGGTCCGGCGCCGGAAAAACCAATCGCGCGCGCCGGACTCACCACCAGGCCAGCGATGAAAAAACCTGTTAAACAGATTATTGCAATGGGCGGCGCGGCGCTGCCGCCGGAGCTCGACAACCTGCTGCTCATTGACTACTTCCTCAGGCAGACTGGCCGCAGGAAACCCAGAGTCTGCTTCATCGGCACCGCCCACGGCGACGCCGAAAGCGGCCGCCTGCGTTTCTATGCCGGGTTCAGCCGCTTTCACTGCACGCCCTGCCACCTGCCGCTGTTCGCGCGCACGCCGCGCGACCTCGAATCCTTCGTGCTTGAGCAGGACGCCATCTACGTCGGCGGCGGCAACACCAAAAGCATGCTTGCGGTGTGGCGCGACTGGGGACTGGACGCGCATTTGCGCAAGGCATGGCAGCAGGGCGTGGTGCTGGGCGGTGCATCGGCGGGCTCCATCTGCTGGTTCGAACAGGGCATCACCGATTCCGTCGCCGGTCCGCTTACGGTCCTCGACTGCCTGGGATTCCTGCCCGGCAGCAACTGCCCTCATTACGACAGCGAGCCGCTGCGCCGCCCGACCTTCCGCAGGCTGGTGGCGCGCGGTGCAATCATGGACGGGGTTGCCGCCGACGACGGTGCTGCACTGCACTACGTCGACGGCAGGCTGCTGCGCGCGGTCGGCAACTCGTCGCGCGCAAAAACCTGGCGTGTGAGAAAATCTGGCCACAGCGCAATCGAAACCAGAATACCAACGACAAAACTCAGCGCGCGCTGACCGGGCCCGGGAGGTTGCATGGGATACGCATTGCGCTGGATGTTCGTCCTTGCGTCGCTGTGGCTGCCTTGCGCGCACGCCCAAACCTATCCGACGCGGCCGGTCCGCGTCGTCGTTCCCTACACGCCCGGCGGCATCACCGATGTCACTACGCGCATCGTGGCGCTGGAGCTCGCCAAAAGTCTCGGCCAGAATATCCTCGTCGACAACCGGCCCGGCGCCAACAGCATCCTCGGCGTTGAGATCGTGTCCAAGGCCACGCCCGACGGCCACACGCTCGCCTCGGTGATTGCCGCCCACGCCGCCAACCAGACGCTGTATCCGAAACTGCCCTACAACTCGATCAAGAGCTTCGAGCATGTGTCGCTGATCGCCACTGCGCCGCTGATCGTGTGCGTGACGAATTCGCTGCCCGTTGCCACCGTGCGCGACCTGGTCGAACTGGCGAAAGCCAGACCCGGTCAGCTCACGTTCGCCTCCAGCGGCATCGGCGCCGCGGCGCACCTGACCACCGAACTGCTGATGCTGACCACCGGCATCCGCATGGTGCACGTGCCGTACAAGGGCACTGCGCCGGCATTGCAGGACCTGATGGGGGGGCAGGTAAGCGTGATGATGGACGTGCCTTCTTCCATGCTGCCGCACGTGCGGTCCGGAAAAATCAAATCGCTGGGCATGGCTTCCGACAAGCGGGTGGCGGTCGCGCCCGAGCTGCCAACGCTCATCGAATCCGGCGTGCCGGTGGTCGGCGGCACCTGGGTCGGCTGGCTGGCCCCCGCGGGCACGCCCAGGCCGGTCGTCGAAAAACTCTCGGGCGCCATCGGCGCCATCGTGCGCCGGCAGGATGTCAGGGACCGTTTCTTGCAGCTCGGCATCGAGCCGGTCGGCAGCAGTTCCGCGGAATTCACCGTCTTCCTGGGCAATGAAGTCGCCAAGTGGGCAAAAGTCATCCGCGAAGCCAATGTCAGGATAGACAACTGAACCGCCGGTAAAGCGGCGGGAGTCGCCTGCAGATCCGTGCGGCCGGCACGGGGGCATCGTATAGAATAGCGGACTCATACGAAAAGCCGCCCATGTCCGACACCGCCCCAGCAAAAAACAGGAAAACCGCGCCACACGCCCCCTCCTCGTCCAATTTCATCCGCCAGGCAATAGAGGCCGACCTTGCGCAAGGCAGATACGCGGCGCGCACCTGGGGTGGCAAGCCCGGTGCGGCCGCTGCGCATGCGGGCGCGCCTGCAGATCCGGCAACAATCCGCACGCGCTTTCCGCCGGAACCGAACGGCTATCTGCACATCGGCCATGCCAAGTCGATCTGCCTCAACTTCGGGCTGGCGCAAAGCTACGGCGGCGCCTGCCACTTGCGCTTCGACGACACCAACCCGGAAAAGGAAGAGCAGGAGTACGTCGATTCCATCATCGGCGCGGTGCAATGGCTGGGTTTCGACTGGGGCCCCAATCTCTATTACGCCAGCGATTATTTCGATTTCATGTACCGCGCGGCGGAGTGCCTGATCGAAACAGGCCATGCCTATGTCGACAGCCAGTCCGCCGAAGAGATGCGTGCCCTGCGCGGCACGCTCACCGAGCCCGGCAGGAACAGCCCCTATCGCGAGCGCAGCGTCGACGAGAATCTGCGGCTGTTCCGCGGCATGCGCGATGGCGCGTTCGCCGACGGCGCGCACGTGCTGCGCGCGAAAATCGACATGGCCTCACCCAATATCAACCTGCGCGATCCCGCGATCTACCGCATCCGCAGGGCGGCGCATCACCGCACCGGTGACAAGTGGAGCATCTATCCCATGTACACCTACGCGCATCCCATTGAGGACGCGCTGGAGAACATCACCCACTCGCTGTGCACCCTGGAGTTCGAAGACCAGCGGCCGTTCTACGACTGGCTGCTCGAGTGCCTCGCTGCGGCGGGGTTGCTGCAACGTCCGGTGCCGCAGCAGATCGAGTTCGCGCGCCTGAACCTCACTTATGTTGTTCTTTCGAAAAGAAAACTGATCCAGCTCGTGGAGGAAAAGCACGTTTCCGGCTGGGACGATCCGAGGCTGCCGACGCTGGCCGGCGCGCGCCGCCGCGGCTACACGCCCGAGGGCTTTCGCCTGTTCGCCGAGCGTATCGGCGTATCGAAGGCCGATTCGTGGATCGAGTACACCATCCTTGAAGACTGCATGCGCGAGCACCTCAACGAAATTGCCGAGCGTCGCATCGCGGTGCTCGACCCGCTCAGGCTGGTCATCGACAACTACCCCGCGGACAGGGAAGAAGAATGTCACGCGCCCAACCATCCGCAGCGGCCGGAACTGGGCAAGCGCGCGCTGCCGTTTGCGAAGGAGCTGTGGATAGAGCGCGAGGATTTCGCGGAAAATCCGCCCAAGGGCTATTTCCGCCTGTTCCCCGGCAACAGCGTGCGCCTGCGCTACGGTTACGTGGTGAAGTGCACGGGCTGCGACAAGGACGCGCAGGGCAATGTCATCGCGGTGCATTGCGAATACGATGCCGATACCCGATCCGGCACCCCCGGCGCCGACAAGGTCAAGGTCAAGGGCAATATCCACTGGGTAGCGGCCAGGCATGCTTATGCCGCGGAGGTGCGGCTTTATGACCGTCTGTTCGGGACCGCGCATCCCGGCGCAGGCGAACGCGACTTCCTTGACGACCTGAATCCGGATTCGAAGAAAATCATTACCGCGCAGCTCGAGCCCGCGCTGAAGCATGCGCAGCCCGAACAGCGTTTCCAGTTCGAGCGCCACGGCTACTTCGTCGCCGATCGCGTCGATTCAGGGCCTGGCGCGCCGGTGTTCAACCGCGCAGTGACGCTGCGCGATTCATGGGCCAGGGACAAAAATTGACGGGGTGGTTGGCGCAACAGGCGCCGGCAATGCGCGCGCCGGTTGCGCACGCTGACAGAATTTCGCGCCAGCCGCGGAACTTGGAACACATGGCCATGCTCGAACAGCATGACATGACTCACCAGCGCTTGCCCCACCGAATGTTTCACGCCATGTTTCGTCGCATTCATCGCTTGACGCTTTGCATATTTGCGGCGGCTCTCATGACGCTTGCCGGCGCGGCGGGCGCGCAAGGCTGGCGCAGCGCCAGCAGCGAAGCGGCGGGCCTTGCGCCCGATCCCGCGACCACGCCGGAAGCGGTGGTGCAGGTGTACGGCGCGCGCGCCTGGGGCTGGCGCGGTTATTTCGGGGTGCATACCTGGATCGCGGTGAAACCGCCCAAGGCCTCTGCCTATACCGTGTATGAAGTTCTCGGCTGGCAGCTGCGCTGGAGCGATTCCGCGGTGGCGATACGCCAGCGCACCGCAGATGCACGCTGGTACGGTGCGGCGCCGCAATTGTTTGCGGACAAGCGCGGCGCAGCGGCCGAGGCGCTGATTCCGCGCATCGACCAGGCCGCGCGCAGCTATCCTTATGCAAACGAATATTCCGCGTGGCCCGGCCCCAATTCCAATACGTTCACCGCGTGGGTGGCGCGCATGGTACCCGAGCTCGAAGCCCACCTGCCGCCGACCGCGATCGGCAAGGATTATCTGCGCGACCAGGTGTTCGCTACAGCACCCAGCGGCAGCGGCCTGCAGTTTTCGCTGCACGGCGTGCTCGGCGTGCTGGCGAGCAGCGTCGAGGGTTTGGAGTTCAATGTGCTCGGCCTCACCTTCGGCATCGACCCTTTCTCCCCCGCCATCAAGCTGCCGCTCGTCGGCCGTCTCGGCGCCAGTCCGCTGCCGGCCTTGGGCGAAGCCCGGGCCCAGGAATAGTCGTTAAAGTCGATGAAAGCGCTGGTTACCGCTTTTGAACCCTTCGGCGGCGAACGCATCAACGCTTCGCAAGAGGCGGTGGCGCACCTGCCAGCGCGCATCGACAAGCTCGAAATCGTCACCGCGCTGCTGCCGACCTCGTACGCGCGCTCGCGCGCGGCGCTGGAAGTCGCAATCGCCCAGACCTGGCCCGAGATCGTGCTGTGCGTCGGGCAGGCGGGCGAGCGCGCCGCGTTGTGCCTGGAGCGCGTGGCCATCAACCTGCAGGATGCACGCAGCGCCGACAACGACGGCGCGCAGCCTCAGGACATGCCGGTCATCGCCGGCGCGCCTGCCGCCTACTTCTGCACCCTGCCGCTGAAAAAAACGCTCGCCGCGCTGCGGGCAGCGCAACTGCCGGCGGAAATTTCCGACAGCGCCGGGACTTTCGTCTGCAATCACGTGTTCTACTGCCTCATGCATTACGCCGCGACCAGCGAGCGCCCGTTCCGTGGCGGCTTTCTGCACGTTCCGCGCCTGCCGCGGCAGCGCGTGCGCGGCGCAAAGGCACCGGCGATGAAGCTTGAAGACATCGTGCGCGGCATGACGATCGTGCTGGAAACCGCAAACAGGGCATGAACGAACACTGCTGAAGTCTAGCCGCAATTTCCGCATGTTCTGTACCACCCCGCCCGCCGGTGCATGCGGCTCGCGCACGGGTAAAATCCGCAAATGCGCATGACCCCCACAGGATTCCCCGATGACCAAACACCGGCGTCCGCCCGTCAAGGCTTACAACAACGAAGCATTCCTCAACAGCAAGGACGCCCGGGCGCTGCGCATCCTCGCCGAATACCTCGAGCCGAAAAGCCGTTTCGACCGCCACCACGTCGACGACACCATCGTGTTCATGGGTTCGGCGCGCACCGCATCACGCGAACAGGCCGAAGCAGCCCTGCGCAAGGCCGAGGCCGGCAATGGCGACCTGGAGGCCGCGCGCATGGCGCTGCAGATGTCGCGTTACTACGAAGCCGCGCGCGAACTCGCTTTCCGCCTCACGCAATGGTCCAAGCAGCTCGATCCGGACGACAAGCGCTTCGTGGTGTGCACCGGCGGCGGCCCGGGCATCATGGAAGCCGCCAACCGCGGCGCGGCCGAGGCGCGCGGCATGAATGTAGGACTCACCATTTCGATTCCGGTCGAGGAATTCGACAACCCTTACGTCACGCGCGAGCTGGCATTCCATTTTCACTACTTCTTCATGCGCAAGTTCTGGTTCGCGTACCTGGCGAAGGCGGTGATCGTGTTCCCGGGCGGCTTCGGCACGCTCGACGAGCTGTTCGAGCTGCTGACGCTGGTGCAGACGCGCAAGCTGCGCAAGCCCATGCCCATCGTCGTGTTCGGTGCCGAATACTGGCGGCAGGTGATCGACTTCGACGCGCTGGTGCGTCACGGCACGATCAACAAGCAGGATCTGCAACTGATGCATTACACCGATTCGGTGGAGGAGGCCTACGAGTGGATCGTGCAGCGGCTCACCGAGAGCGCGCTGGGCCAGCCCGGCCCCATGTTGTGATCCGCCGTGGGCCACCGCCGTCAGAGTGAAGGCCCCGCCATTTGCGGCCGCCGTATCGCAAGACCGAAGCGGCAGCCCTGCAGTAATATAGTCGGGACCGGAGCAAAAGCGCTCTTCACGGAATCAAAAAAATATCAATAAAATCAATTATTTATTTTAATTTCGTGCCTGGCGCGGCAGGCTGCCCGCCGGAGACGGTCATGCTGTCCTTGCCATCTGCAGGAGGTGCCATACCATGTCGATACTGGATCGCAGCGATATATTCAGGAAAGTGGTCGAAGCCCTGCCGGTTGGCGTCTGGATCATGGATGACGCCGGCAGGATACTTTACGGCAATCCCGCCGGCCGCCAGATCTGGGGTGGCGCGCGCGACGCTACGGCTGCGCAACCCGCCGCGTACCAGGGCTGGCTGTTCTGCGACGGCAAGCGCATCTCCGCCGAGGAATGGGTTGCCGCGCGCGCCATCCGCAGGGGCAGTGCCGCAATCGACGAGGAGGTAGAAATCGAGTGCGGCGACGGCACGCACCGCTTCGTCCTCAACTCGGCACTGCCGATCGCCGACGAGCAGGGCGGCATCGGCGGCGCGGTGATGGTCAATCACGACATCACCGCGCGCAAGCGCGCCGAGGATTACATGCGCGTGATGGCCGACCGCGATCCGCTCACCAACGCCTACAACCGGCGCTCGCTTTACGAATTCCTTGAAACCGAGGTGCAGCGGGTGCGGCGTTACGGCGGCGCGCTGTCAACAATCATGTTCGATATCGACCAGTTCAAGGAAATCAACGACGACCTCGGCCACCTCGCGGGCGACCGCGTGCTGGTCGCCATCGCCGAACTGGTACGCGAGCAGCTGCGCGGCGCCGACCGGCTGTGCCGCTACAGCGGCGAGGAGTTTCTCATCATCGCGCCCGGTACCGGGCTGCGCCACGCCATTGCGCTCGCCGAGCGCCTGCGCGGTCTCATCGCCGCAGCGAGTTTCGACGTCATCGCGCGCGTCACCTGCAGCTTCGGCGTGTGCGGATTCGAGGGCGAGGAAAACGCCGACGTCCTGGTGCGCCGCGTCGACGACCTGATGTACAAGGCGCGGCGCTCCGGGCGCAGCAGCGTGGTTGCTGAATAGCGCTGCCAGCGTAACGTCTGGCCCCGCAGCCGGGCAACGACGCTCAGGCAAAACCAGTGTCTTGATAATCCGCGACAGAACATCGCGGCTCGGATATGGTGCTCAACCGAATTCCGCCGGCTTAAGCGGGCTGGTTTTGACCTCCAGCCGGAAGATATCGGGCCGGGCGTAATGGCCGACGACGTCCAGGCTGCGGCGCGCATGGATGACCTGATCAGGATCGATGTCGGCATACAGTATCCCCAACTCGTTGCGCATCGGCCCGGCGACAATTTTTCCACCAGGAGCGACAACCACCGAATCACCTGCATTGATCCACTCCCCCGGATTCGGATACAACGCCTGCCTGGAAGGGAAGGACTCGGGCAGGTCAGCACCACGGAAGGCGCAGCCACTTCCGATCACCCAGCAACCGCCCTCGCGTGCAATGTGCTGCATGGTCGCGAGCCAGCGCTCTCCGGTGTCGTAGGTCGGCGCGATGTAAACATCCACGCCCTGTGCGTACAGGGCGTAACGCGCGAGCGGCATGTAGCTTTCCCAGCAGATGAGCGTGCCGATGCGGCCGCAGGCGCTGTCCACCGTCTTCAAACCAGATCCGTCTCCCCAGCCCCACACCATGCGCTCGGGATTGGTGGGCATCAGCTTGCGGTGGCGATTGCGGATGCGGCCGTCGGCGTCGATGATGACCACGGTATTGTAGAGCGTGCCGCGGCTGGACACGGTGTCGCGCTCGTGCATCCCGCATACCACGGTCACGCCATGTTCCTTCGCGGCATCACACAGCGGCGCGAGATCCCCGTCCGCGATGCTCACGGCGCTCTTGATCAGCGCCGCATGCAACTGCTCGGAGAGCCCCATGTCGCCACCGGGACGCAGGCGCCAGATCCACGCCGGATAGCCGGCGATGAACGCTTCCGGGAACACGACGAGTTTTGCGCCGCCTGCTGCCGCATCGCGTATGGCCTCGATGGCGATGGCGATGGTTTTTCCCCTGTCCAGGAAAGCCGGAGCTTTCTGGATGATGGCGATGCGTGGCATGATTTCACCTCTTTGATGTGTTGAAATGTCTGACGCAGCTACTTGCTTGCTGCGCCAACCAGCATCTCGCAGGGACCGCTGAAGCCGCCTGCCTCTTCGAGCCTGCACAGTTCACTCTCGATTTCCTGCCAGATCTCATCGCGCTCTGCCGCGCTCAGCACAGCCATCAGCTGGTGCAGCGCGCCGTCAGCCCCCAGCGCAGCGGCCCCCCGCTGCCCGGGCAGCGGCGACGGTAGTTTTGCCCAACGGCGTATGATGCCCACGGGTATTGAGAAGCACCATTATGTTCGGGAGTCGATTACACCATAACCGAGATGCGACCGCAGGATTTCAGGCAACGCCTCAGCCCGCGCAGCGCACCCTGCTGATTCGGAAAGCAAATCAGCTCCACCCGTGAAATCACGACATCGAAAGTCGCCTCGTCCAGGGTCTCGTGGCACTCGCCGTCGAGCTCCGGTGTCTCGACATTGCGCAGGCGCATCCCGCGTCACCTGCGTCGCACACACGGGAGTTTATGCAATAAAGTCTCAAGGTCTTTGCGTCAAGGCCGGCGCGCGTAGCGGATCTTGAGCGCCATGATCGCCAGCGCCAGCACCAGGGTCACGCCGTTGGCGGCGATGATGGCCACATCGCGCTGGGCGATGCCGTAGATCAGCCACAGCACGACGCCCGCGCAAAACGTGGCGAACATGCCCATCGAGATGTCTTCAGCCGACTTGGTGCGCCAGACCTTGACGAGTTGCGGCACGAAAGACGCCGTGGTCAGTGTTCCCGCCGCAAGACCCAGCATAACTGTCGCATCTACCACTGTCGCATCCATGTCATCGCCCCGTGGAAATCCGGCACGATTTTAACGCGCGCAGCGCGCTCCCGGTGCGCAATCAATCCACGCGTATCGCCGCCGCCTTGATCACCGGCGCCCAGCGCGCGATTTCGGCCTTGATGAAAGCGGAAAATTCTTCCGGCGTGCTGGCGAACGGCTCGGAGCCGCCCGCCACCAGGCGCTCCTGGATCCGCGGGTCTTTCAAGCCGGTGTCGATCTCCCTGTTCAGTCTGCTAACCACTGCGGCGGGCGTGCCGGTCGGCGCCAGCACGCCATACCACTGGGTGGCCTCATAGCCCGGAATGGCTGCTTCCGCCACCGTGGGAATATCCGGAAAGGCGGCCAGGCGCTTTGCGGTCGATACCGCCAGCGGCCGCAGCCTGCCGGCGTTCACGTGCGCGACCGTGCCCGGGATGCCGGCAAAGATCAGCTGCGTTTGTCCGGCCAGCAGATCAACCAGCGCCGGGCCGGTGCCCTTGTACGGGATGTGCCGGATATCCACCTTGGCCAGCAATTTGAAGTACTCCGTCGCCAGATGGCCGGCGCCGCCATTGCCGCCGGACCCGTACACCAGCATACCGGGCTTGGCCCTGGCCAGCGCGATGAGATCCTTCACCGATCTGGCCGGGAGCGAGGGATGAATGACCATCATGTTCGCCACCTTGGCGAACAGCGAGATCGGCTGGAAATCGCGCAGCGGATCGTACGCCAGTTTCGGATACAGCGTGGGGTTCACCGCCAGCGTGCCGATGTGGCCGATGACCAGCGTGTAGCCATCGGGCACCGCCTTGGCTGCGAGTTCGGCGCCTATGGTGCCGCCGGCGCCGGCGCGGTTGTCGATCACCACCTGCTGGCCGATCAGTTCCGCGAGCTTGCCACCGATCAGCCGGCCCAGGATGTCATTGCCGCCGCCCGGCGCGAAAGGAATGATCAGCCTCACCGGTTTGGTCGGATAGGTCTGGGCGTGGCAAACCGCGGACGCCAGCACGCACGCAACAAGCAAGTACCTGAATGGACTTTTCATGCTCCTGCTCCTCCTTTTGTTGATCGTGGAATGTCTGGACTTGAACGTCCGGACGCTCCAGCTTTTTGCGTCCGCCCCTTGCGCACGGGGCTGTGTTTTTTATGTCGTTGCGGGCTGCTGCAGTTTTCCGTCGATCGCGGCCCGCGACCGCACCATCTCCCCGATTTCGGCTTCCCCGTAGCCCAGCTCCCGCAGCACCTCCAGGCTGTGCTGCCCCACCTTGGGCGCAGGCAGATAGTCCTCGCGCGTGCCGCAGGACAGGCTGTTGGGAGGCCGGATGTCGTAAATCTCGCCCTCGGTCGGGTGGCTGATTGTGCGCAGCAGGCCGACGTCCTGCAGGTGCGGGTCCTGCGCCAGGGCTTCGAGCGTGTTGTAGGGCATCGCCGGAATATCCGCCGCGTCGAATATTTTTATCCATTCGGCGGTGGTCTTCTGCGCCAGCGCTTCCGAACGCAGCCCAAAATAGTCGCGCACGTTCTGAAAGCGCGCCTTGACGTTGCAAAAGCGCGGATCGTTCCTGAGTTCGGGCTGGCCGATGGCGGCGAAAAATGCGAACGCCTGCTGGTCGGTGTTGGCGGCCATGCATATCCAGCCGTCCCTGGTCGGTATCGGCTTGGCCCAGGGATCGAAAATCCGCGGGTCGCCCATCTCGCCCAGCGGCGGCTGAAAGGTGCTCAGGTAAAGATGCTCTTCGAGCACGTACTTGGCGATGTTCTCGAACATGGGCACCTCGATAGCCTGCCCTTCGCCCGTGCGCTCGCGGTGCAGCAGCGCGATCAGCAGCATCTGTGTCGCCACCAGGCCCGCGTTCTTGTCGGCCATGACGATGGGCACATAGCGTGGCTCGCCGGTGGCGCGGTGGTGCAGCGCCGCGATCCCGCCCAGCCCCTGGATGATCGGATCATAAGCCGGCTTGCCGGCGTAGCGGCCCTTGCTGCCGAAGCCGACGATGCCGCAGTAAATGATGCGCGGATTGATCTTGCGCACCGCCTCATAACTCAGGCCCAGCTTGTCCATCGCCGCGGGCCGCATGTTCCAGATCAGCACGTCGCCCTTGCCGATGAGCCGCGCCAGCACCTGCTGTGCCGCAGACTGCTTCAGGTCGAGGGCGATCGAACGCTTGTTGCGGTTCAGGTGCAGGAATTTGGAGGACATGCCCTCGGTGCGCCCGCGCCCGGCGAGGCCGCGCACCAGATCGCCGCCGGGCGGCTCGATTTTCACCACGTCGGCGCCGTAATCGGCCAGCACCTGCGTCACCATCGGGCCGACCACGACGGATGTCATGTCGACCACGCGGATCCCCGCCAGCGGTCCTCCGCTCATCACGCGCCGCCGTTCAGGCGAATTCGGCGTCGGCGGTCAGCGCCAGCGCCCCTTCGTGGTTGGTGACCCACAGTTTGGCGCCCTTGTTGTCCGCCGCGGGCGCGCCGCATATATGCAGGTCGTGGCCGACGATCAGCGGCTTCACGTTGCGCGAGGAAAACAGGGAAATCGGCGCCGGTGCATGCTGGCGCGCCAGTTCGAACAGCAGCAGCGTGCTGAGCCCGCCATTGACGATGAGGCCGGGATAGCCCTCGACCCCGGTGACATAGGGCAGGTCGTAATGAATGCGGTGCCCGTTGAAAGTCAGGGCGGAATAGCGGAACAGCAGCACGGTATCGGGTTTGACGATCTTCTCCCATACCGCCCCGGCCGGAGCGGCCTGGGCCGGAGGCGGAGGCGCCTTGGGGTCCGGCGCTTCGCGGTAGACGATTTTCTGTTCTTCGGTGATCGCCAGCCCGCGCGGGCTGAGCATGTCGGTCTTAACCGTGACGAACACCATTTCACCGGTGCGGCCCTGCTTGATCTCGACGTTGTGGATGACCGATTCCCGCCGCACTTCGTCGCCGACGCGCAGATCGGCGTGGAAGGTCACGCGCTTGCCCGCAAACATCCGCCGCGGCAGCGGCACCGGCGGCAGGAAATCGCCGCGCTCGGGATGGCCGTCGGGGCCAATCTGGGATTGGCGGACAATGCGCGGAAACAGAAAGGCATGCCAGCCTATCGGAAAGCGGTCGCCCTCTTTCGGAAACGGATCGTCGCGGTCGAGCATTGCCGCAGCGCGGTGCACCATGGGTATGGTGATGTAATCAAGGGCTGTTTCCTTGGTGCCTATCCATTTTTTCAACGACTCGAGATCCTGCCCCATGCCCGCTCCTTTGCTGATAGTCTGCCGGCCACCTTAGCAAACCGCGATCATTCCAACAACAAATGTTTTATCATTCCAGCATAACCAGATCGTCTGCTTAAGATTCCCGCTTGATTTCCCGCCATGGAATATTGTGCACCATGAAACTGCAACAGCTGCGCTACCTGTGCACCATCGTCGACGAATCGCTGAGCATCACGCGCGCCGCCTCGAAACTTCATACGTCGCAACCCGGCGTGAGCAAGCAGCTCAAGCTCCTCGAGGAGGAACTGATGACGCCGCTGCTGGTGCGGCAGCGCAACCGCGTCATCAATCTCACGCATGAAGCGCATGCCATCATTCCGACCGCGCGGCGCATCCTCAAGGAAGTGGAGACGCTGAAGCAGATCCTCGCCGATGCGGGAAACCCGAACAAGGGCAAGATCGTCATCGCCACGACCCACGTGCATGCGCGCTACACCCTGCCGCCGATATTCCGTGCATTCCGCAAAAAGTATCCCGCGGTGGTGATCCACCTGCTGCAGGGCAGCCCTCACCACATCGCCCACTGGGTAGCAAACGGGGAAGCCGACCTCGGGCTGGGCGCCACACCGCCGGACCTGCCGCCAGGACTGGTCAGCATCCCCTGCTTCCGGCTGCCGCACTGCGTGATCACCGCGCCCAGGCATCCTCTGGCCAGGATGCGCCGCCCCGCCCTCGACGTGATCGCGCGCTACCCGCTGATCACCAACGGCCCCGGCTCGCGGCTGGGCAATCTGGTCACCGAGCGCTTCGCGTCTTTCGGACTCAAGCCCAACATCGTGATCCAGACCATAGATATCGAAATCATCAAGAAATACGTGCAGCAGGATTTCGGCATCGCCATCATTCCAACCGTTGCCGTCGATCCGAAAATGGAAAGCGGCCTGAGGCAGATCGACGCGAGCCATATCTTCGAGCCGGCGATCGCCTCGATGATCGTGCAGGACGACATTCCGGTGCGCCGCTACGTCAGCGACTTCATCGACATGCTGTCGCCGCGACGCGGCAGCAGGCGCAGCATCCGCGATGTATCGCGCGCCGGCGACGTGGGCAAAATCGCGGCGAATCGAGTAACATCCCGCAACCGGCCGCAATAACCGCGCACCCATGTCCTACATCGAAGAATCGCTGTCCTCGGGAGAAGAAATCGTCGCCGTCTTCAGGCTGCACTGGTTTTCCAGGCTGCCCATGGTGCTGTGGATCATCCTTGCGCTGCCCACGCTGGGCCTGACACTGATCCTGGCGGGCTACGAGTTCGTGCGATTGCGCTGCACAGAGCAGGGCCTCACCAACAAGCGCGTGGTGTTCAAGAAGGGCATCATCAGCCGCAGCACCGAGGAAATGAAACTGAAGTCGGTGGAAACCGTGGAGATCGAACAGGGCGTGCTGGGGCGCATCTTCGGCTGCGGCGACGTCAAGATCACCGGACGCGGCATCAGCGATGTGGTGTTCAAGGGCGTAGCCGACCCGATTGCAGTCAAAAAGCAGATTGAGAGCGTCAGCAACCCGGTGGACTAGCTGCGCGGAAAACCGGCCCGTGTTGCAGCCCAGCACGGTGAATGCGCATCCTGCCCCATTCTCTGCATCTTAAAAATATCAATAAAATCAAATACTTATAAATTTAACGGGGTATGGGTATGATGAAAATTCTGGTAATACACGGCGCGGGCATGAACATGCGCGGCAAAGTGCAGCAGGAAATCTTTGGCACCATGACGCTTGCGCAGTATGAAGAACATATCCTGTCCCATGCCAAAGAACTGGGCATGGCGGTGCAGTTCTTTCATTCGAACATCGAGGGCGAGGTGTGCAACGCGCTCTACGCGGCCTTCGACGGCGACATCGACGCCTGCATCATCAACCCCGCCGGCTACACCACGCTGCAGGGGCCGCTGCGCGCAGCCATCGCGCAAATGAAGTTTCCGGTGATCGAGGTGCACCTGAGCAATCCGACCGCACGCGGCGCGACTTCAGCAGTGCAGCCGGTGTGCAAGGGCTCGGTGTACGGCTTCGGCATCCACAGCTACCGCCTGGCGCTGGAAGGACTGCGGTTACTCCTGAAAAAGTAAGGCGCCGCAGACTTCGCCCGCCAAACGCACGCCGGGCAAGCGGACCACCATGCCCCGCATCCTGCGTGCGACTGCATTAGCGATAGTGGCGATGATGGCGATGGTGGTGGCGGCGGTAAGTGCCGCCGAAATACACCGGAGGCGGCGCGACATAGACGCCAACTGCCGGCGCAGGCGCGCCGTAATAGGCGCCGGGACCGGAATCGTAAACCGGTACAGCCACACAACCGCCGAGAACCGTTGCCGCCGCTACCGCAAGAATGAGCTTTTTCATGGGACCCTCCTGGTTGTTTGCTGCTGCGAGTACGACACTGAGGTTAGCGGCTTGTGCGCCCCGGAGATGTAAAATGATGTAAGCCTTTGTAACGGCGCTTGCCGGTTTCCCAAACTGCGGCGCGGCGCAACGCGGTTGACCTCTCAGTGGTTACGGGTTATGTATATCGGGAATGTCTGACGGACGAATCCGTCCGCAATAAAAGGAGGAGGAAACAATGAAAATCAAAACTGCAGCACTCATGATCGGCACCGCACTCGCCTGCGCTGTCGCGCCCGCCGCATGGACGCAGGCTTATCCCTCAAAACCGATACGCCTGATTTCTCCCTACCCGCCCGGCGGCGGCACCGACGCCACCGCGCGCATCATCTCGCAGGCGCTCACCGAGCAGATGGGCCAGCAGATCATCGTCGACAGCAGAGCCGGGGCCAGCGGCAGGATAGGCACCGAACTGGCGGCAAAATCTCCCGCCGACGGTTACACCATGGTTCTGGGAAATGTGGCGCCGCTCGCGATCCTGCCGGGATCAGGAGCCAAGCTGACCTATGATCCGATCAGGGACTTCAACCCGGTCAGTCTGATGGCGCTTTCGGACTACATATTGACGGTGCATCCTTCGCTGCCCGCCCGGTCGGTCAAGCAACTGTTGGCAATGGCCAAAGCCAGGCCAGGGGAACTGACTTATGCATCCAGCGGCAATCTGGGCGGCCCTCACCTGGGTGGCGAACTGATCAATCTGATGGCCAAGGTCAATCTTCTGCATGTGCCCTACAAGGGCAACGGCCCCGCCGCAATCGCCGTCCTGACAGGCGAAAGCACCATGATGTTCGGAAGCGGTCCTTCGGTCGTCCCTCATATCAATGCCGGCAAGATGCGCGCGCTGGCCACCACCGGCAAGAAACGCTCGATTCCCGATCTGCCCACCATGAACGAGTTTCTGCCAGGATACGAAGTCACGCAGTGGTACGGCATTCTGGTTCCCGCCGGCGTGCCCAAGGACATTATCGACCGCCTGAACAGCGAGATCGTCAAAGCCATCGCCAACCCCAAGGTGGCGGAACTCTTCGTCAAGCTCGGCACTCAACCGACCTCCAATTCGCCCGCCGAATTCGCGGCTTTCATCAAGTCGGAAGCGGATAAGTGGGGCAAAGTCATCAAGGCGGCCGGCATCAAGGCCAACTAGCAAGCCATTGCAGAGAGCGCCTGATTGAATATTGCGGTAGACGAGTTCGAGTTTTTCCTCGAAAAAGCATGGTCGGACGGCCTGCCGGTGGTCACGCCGACCGAGGCGCGGGTGCAGCGCATGCTGGCAGGCACGCGCCGCGCCCCTGATGAAGTCATCGGCAGTATCCCGCCCGCGATGGAGCCCGCCACCGTGCGCACGGTGGCGATCCACGCGCTGATGGCGGGCTGCAAGCCGGAGTACCTGCCGGTGGTGCTTGGCGGCATCGCGCTCATGCTGCGCGAGGAGTTCAATCTCAACGGCGTGCAGGGCACCATGCACGGCGTGGCGCCGCTGATGATCGTCAACGGCCCCTATGCACAGAGGATAGGTTTGCACGGCGGCAATGGCTGCTTCGGGCCGGGCTTCCGCGCCAATGCCTCGATCGGCCGCGCCATACGCCTGATGCTGATGAACCTCGGCGGCGGCATTCCCGGCGTGGGCTCGGCCACGGTGTTCTCAACACCCCTGCGCTACACCGCCTGCCTCACCGAAAACACCGAGCGCAGTCCGTGGGAAACCCTCGCCGTGGCGCGCGGCCATGCGCCCGACGAGGACGTCATCACCTGCGCCATGGTGGAGAGCCCGCGCCTGTGCTACGACGACGTCAGCCAGGAACCGCAGCGCCTGCTCACCGGCATCGCCGATTCGATGGCCGCGATGAGCTCATGGAACATGCACGTGCGCTCCGACATGGTGGTGGCGATGAGCCCGGAGCAGGCGACGGTGTGCGCCCGCGCCGGCATGAGCCGCGCCGACGTGCACGCCAGGCTGTGCGCGCTCGCCGGGCGCAAGGTGCGCGACCTCAGGAACGGTGGCAACTGGCGGCGTGAACGCGCGCTCAAGATCAACGTCGATCCCGATGACGACGAGTGCTTCGTGCCGGTGATCAAGGACGCGCGCGACCTGCATCTCATCGTCGCCGGCGGCTGGGGGCCGCTGACCGCGGTATGCCATGGCTGGGGCGGCGGCAGCCGCGCGGTGCATGGCAGGTACCGGACAGACTGATTTGTCCGCAAGGCCGTCGCTGAAGCGGCGGCTCGTTCAAGGAGAATGCAGTGGCAGCAGCAGTGGATGAATTCGAGTTTTTTCTGCAGAAGCAATGGTCGGACGGCCTGCCGGTGGTCACACCCACCGAAGACAGGCTGCAGGCCATGCTCAAGGGCACGCGGCGCGATCCGGACGAACTCATCGGCAACGTGCCGCCGGCGATGGAACCCGCCACCGTGCGCACGGTGGCGATCCACGCGCTGATGGCGGGCTGCAAGCCGGAGTACCTGCCGGTGGTGCTCGGCGGCCTTGCCCTCATGCTGCGCGAAGAATTCAACATGAACGGCGTGCAGGGCACCATGCACGGCGTGGCGCCGCTGATGATCGTCAACGGCCCTTATGCGCAGCAGATCGGCCTGCACGGTGGCAACGGCTGCTTCGGGCCAAGCTTTCGCGCCAATGCCACCATAGGCCGTGCCATAAGGCTGATGATGCTCAACCTCGGCGGCGGCATTCCCGGCGTGGCATCGGCGACCATCTTCGCCACGCCCATGCGCTACACCGCCTGCCTCACCGAGAACACCGAGCGCAGTCCGTGGCACACGCTGGCAGTGTCCAAGGGTTACGCGGAAACCGACAACGTGATCACCTGCGCCATGGTGGAAAGTCCGCGGCTGTGCTTCGACGACGTCAGCCAGGAACCGCAGCGCCTGCTCACCGGCATCGCCGACTCCATGGTGGCGATGGGCTCATGGAACATGCACGCGCAATCCGACATGGTGGTGGCGATGGGCCCGCAGCACGCTTCGATCTGCGCCCAAGCCGGCATGAGCCGCGCCGACGTGCACGCCAGGCTGTGCGCGCTCGCCGGGCGCAAGGTGCGCGACCTCAGGAACGGCGGCAACTGGCGGCGCGAACGTGCGCTCGGCTTTCCGATCAAGGTCGACCCCGACGACGACGACTGCTTCATCCCGGCGATCAAGGACCCCAGGGACCTGCAGCTCATCGTCGCCGGTGGCTGGGGACCGTGCACGGCAGTGTGCCACGGCTGGAGCGGCGGCAGCCGCGCTGTGCACGGCACATACGAAATCTGAATTCATCGAACGCGTTATCGAATCATCAAGGAGACGACATGACCAGCGAACTGGGATTCATCGACCCCACGGCAGGCGGCGGCAAGGCGAAAATCGCGCTGGCGCCACGCCCCATGGACCTCGCCGGCAAGGTGGTGGGGCTGCTCGACAACACCAAGGAACAGGGAGCGCTGATCCTTGAAACCCTGGGCGCCGCGCTGCGCGAGCGCTACGGCGCGGCGCGCGTGGTCATTCGCAGCAAGGAGCACTATTCCAAGCCCGCGTCCGACACGCTGATCGACGAGATGGCGCAAGAGGTGCAGGTGGCGATTGCCGCCGTCGGCGGATGAGGCTCATGCACGTTGTGCAGTGTGCACGACACCATAGAGTTCGAAAAGCGCGGCATCCCCGCCACCGTCATCATCACCCAGGCCTTCCGTAATGCGGCGGTGTTCCAGTTCAAGGGCAAGGGAATGGAGGGGCACCCCTACGTCGAGCTGCCGCACCCGATCAGCAATCTCAAGCCTGAGGAAATGCAGGCGCTCACGCTGCGTTTCGTCGAGCAGGCGGTCAAGCAGATCACCGCCTGAGCGGGCACGGCGCGTTCAGCCCTTGCGGCGCACCAGGCGCGCCATGCCCCACAGCCCGAGCACGGGCCCGGGCAGCAGCACCCAGGCGACGTGCGCGCCCAGCGCTTCCCACTGTGCCGTGGCCAGCCCGATGGAAAACAGCGTGATGAGGAAGCCCAGGCTGTTCTGAATGGCCAGCGCGCTGCCCACCAGTTCCGGCGGGCAGGCGCGCGCTGACAGTGCCGAGAATTGCGGCGAGTCCGACACTACCGCCACGCCCCACACCAGCAGGGTGGCAAGCAATACCGCCGCCGGCAGGCTCTGCATCAGCGGAAACAGCAGGCACAGCGTGCCCGATACGGCGAGGCTTGCCGCCGCCACCCGCGCGCTGCCGATGCGCTGGCTCAGGCGTCCTCCGGCAATGCAGCCCAGTCCGCCGATGCCGATCACCGCGAATGACAGCAACGACACATGCATGGGCTGCTGCCAGTCGGTGCGCAGCAGCACCTGCGCCGCGAGCAGCGGCACCACCGTCCAGAACGCGTAGAGCTCCCACATGTGGCCGAAATATCCGAGCGCTGCGGCACGGAATTCGGCGATGCGAAACGCCGCGAAGACCCTGCCCATGCCGCGGCGGTTTCCGGATGGAAGGTGCGGGCCATCGCCCAGTCGCGCGATCATCGCTGCGGCGACCAGCGCCAGCGCCGAGGACCACAGCACGGCGCTCTGCCACGGCCACGCGCTGCCCAGGCCGCGAATCAGGTGCGGCAGCGCCGTGCCCAGCGTGAGCATGCCCACCAGCCAGCCCAGTGCCAGCCCGGCCTGCTGCGGCACCCAGCTCACCACCAGCTTCATGCCCAGCGGATAAATGCCGGCAAGCGCAAATCCGGTCGCAAAGCGATACACCATGCCGTCGGCGATGCCGCCGGCGAACCACGCGAATCCGGCATTGGCCGCCGCGCCGAACAGCGCGGACACGGCGAAAATCCGGCTTGCGCGGTAACGGTCGGCCAGCCCGCTCAGCGAAAATATCAGGGTACCGGCGATGAAGCCGGCCTGCACCGCGCTGGTCAGCGGGCCCAGCGCCGCAGGACCCACGCCCCATGCGCGCATGAGGTCGTCGGCCGCGCTGTTGGCGCTGAACCACAGCGAAGTGCCGAAAAACTGCGCAATGACGATGACGGCGAGCGGACGATGCATGACAGGGTCATTCTAAACGCTGTCATCCGCCGCAACGCACTCCTGTTTCGTCATCCCGGGAGTTCTGCGCTAACATGCACGCTCCCCAACCAGTCCGGAAGACCAGATCATGGAATTGCAGTCGGCAGTCAACGAGGCAGCAGCATCATGAAAATTTGCGTTTTCGGCGCCGGTGCGGTCGGCAGCCATGTCGCCGCGCGCCTGTCGGCAAGCGGCGCCGACACGATCTCGGTGGTGGGCCGCGGCGCCCATCTCCAGGCAATTGCCGCGCGCGGCATCACGCTGCGCTCGAACGACGATCCCGAAATCACCGGCAGGCCGCACGCCGTCACCGACGACCCGGCCACCCTGCCGCCTCAGGACATCGTGCTGGTGTCGCTCAAGGCCACTGCGCTGCCCGGCGCGGCCGACGCGCTGGCGCAACTGCTCGCGCCCGACGGCGTGGCGGTGTTTCTCAACAACGGACTGACCTGGTGGTGGCCGCACGGCCTCCCCGGCAAGCGCGGCCCGCTGCCGCTGCTCGACCCGCAAGGCAGGTTGTGGCAGCGGCTCGCCAGCCGCGCGCTGGGCTGCGTGGTACAGTCGCCCAACGAAATCGTCGAACCGGGCGTGGTGGTGCACAAGGGCCGCTGCCGCTTCATCATCGGCGAACCCGACAACTCGCTGAGCGCGCGGCTGAAGGCGGTGATCGCCGCCCTGCAGCGCGGCGGCCTGGACGGCGTCGCCACCACCGACATCCGCCGCGAAATCTGGGGCAAGCTGCTGCTCAACGCCTCGGGCAACACGCTGTCCGCGCTCACCCGCCTGTCGCCGGAGAAACTGGGCGCCGACCCCGGCCTGCAGCCGCTGATGCGCAACCTGATGGCCGAAACCCTGGCCGTGGCGGCGGCGCTCGGCTGGGATCTGCGCCAGGAAATCAACGTCGATGAGCTCTCGCAACGCAAGGATCGCAAGCCGGGAGTGCGCCTGTCGATGCTGCAGGACGTACTGCTCGGGCGGCCGCTGGAAGTCGAGGCGCTGATCGGCCAGACCCAGGCTTTCGGGCGCGAGCACCAGGTGCCCACGCCCACCATAGACGTCATATTGCCGCTGCTGCGCGGACTGCAGCACGGACTGCAGCGCGCCTGACCGCCCCGGCCAGTGGAGCAAAAAGAATCATGCACAAGAAAATAGCCGTGCTGGGCGCCGGTGCCATCGGCAGCAGCGTGGGTGCCGACCTTACCAGGGCGGGACACGACGTCACGCTCATCGACCAATGGCCAGCGCATGTCGAGGCGATGAAGACCGCCGGGCTGCGCGTTCTGATGAAAGATGGGGATCTGCAGATTCCTGTGCAGGCCATGCACCTGTGCGATGTGGCTGCGGCCAACATTGGCTTCGACGTGGTGGTTCTCGCCTGCAAGTCCAACGACCACCGCTGGATGACCGAATTCATCAAGCCGTACCTGAAGAACAGCGGCGTGCTGGTCGGCACCCAGAACGGCATGAACGACGACTCGATCGCCTCCATCATCGGCCGCGAGCGCACCGTGGGCTGCGTGGTGGAGCTGCAGGCCGAGCTGTTCACCCCCGGCCTTATACAGCGCAACACCACGCGTCAGGGCACCTGGTTCGCGGTGGGTGAGCTCGACGGTGCGGCCACCCCGCGCATCCGGGAGATCGAGACCATGATGCGCAACGTCGGCAAGTGCGAAGCCACCGGCAACATCTACGGCGCGAAGTGGACCAAGCTCATCGCCAATACCATGACCATGGGTCCTTTCGGACTGCTGGGCCTGCGCAATTTCGAAGCCGTGGCGCTGCCCGGCATGTTCGACATCTCGGTGAAGCTGGGCAAGGAATCGCTTGCAGTCGGCGCCGCGCTCGGCTACCGCATGGAGCCGCTGTTCGGGCTGCGCGCCGACGAGTTCGCCGGCTCCAGCGATGAGAACCTGGTGACCACCATGAAAACGCTGATGAGCCACGTCGGCGGCGGGCGCACCGCGCCCATCCACGACCATCTCAAGGGCCGCATCAGCGAGATGGAGTACATCCCGGGAGTGGTGGCAAGGAAAGGCCGCGAGCTCGGCATCGCCACGCCTTGTAACGACGCGGTGGTGGAAATCGACCGCATGATCAATTCGGGCCAGCTCAAGATGGACCCGTCGAACTTTGAGCTGCTCAAGCAGAAAATCGGCATGAAGGCCTGATTTTCAGCCGGAAGGCGCGCCGCAGGATTTTCCTGGAGGAGGACAAAATGAAAACCATCATCGCACGAGCGGCATTTATCGCAGCGGCTGCAGCGCTTTGCAGCGCTGCGGCCGGCAGCGCGAGCGCGCAGACTGCCAGGACGGCCAAAAGCACATCCTATCCCGACAAGCCCGTGCGCCTGCTCATCGCCTCGGCGGCCGGCGGCGGCACCGACATCATCGCCCGCCTGCTCGGCAACAGACTCTCCGAAATCTGGGGCCAGCCGGTGGTCGCCGACAACCGCCCCGGCGGCGGCGGCGTGATTTCCACGGATATTCTGACCAAGGCCTTGCCCGACGGCCACACCCTGCTGCTGCAAAGCGTGGGCATCTCCTATGCGCCCGCGCTCTACAAGAATCTGCCGTTCGACGTGAAGCGCGACGTCGCCGCGGTCGCGCTGGTGGCGAGCCAGCCTTTCGTGCTGGCGGTGCATCCCTCGGTTCCCGCAAAATCGGTCGCCGAACTCATACGCTACGCCAGAGCCAAGCCCGGCGAAGTGCGCTTCGGCTCCGGCGGCGTGAGCGGCGCCTCCCATCTGGGCTCCGAGCTGTTCCGCACCGTCGCCGGACTCAACATGGTGCACGTGCCGTATAAGGGCACCGGTCCCGGCATGACCGCCCTGCTCGGCGGCGAGATCCACATGCTGATCGTCGGCGTGGCCACCGTTCTGCCGCACGCCAAGAGCGGCAAGGTGCGCGCACTGGGCGTGACCGGCGCCAAGCGCGTGCCGGCCATGCCCGATCTGCCGACGGTAGCCGAAGACGGCCTGCCGGGCTATGCGTTCGACGTGTGGTACGGCCTGTTCGCGCCGGCGAAAACCCCGCGCGCCATCCTCGCCAGAATCAATGCCGACGCCAACAAGGCGCTGCAGGAAGCCGAAACCCGCCAGCGCTTTGCCGGCGCAGGCGTGGAACCCGCCGGCGGCAGCGTGGAAGAATTTTCCGGATACTTCAGCGCGGAAATCGACAAGTGGGCCAGGGTCATCCGCGAAGCGGGCATACGCGCGGAATGACGCCCGGCGACCGCATCACATCATGACGCGGCCGCCGTTGACGTCCAGCACGACACCGTTGATGTAGGACGCGGCATCGGAAGCGAGAAACAGCATGGCCTGGGCGTGGTCTTCGGGTTCTGCAAGGCGCCGCAGCGGGATCTGTGCGGCGATGCGTTCGACTTCCGCTTCGCTGCGCAGCGCCGCCACCCGCGGCGTCAGCGTGGTGATCGGGGCGATGGCGTTGGCGGTGATGCCGAACGGGCCGAGCTGCTGGGCGAGAAAGCGCGTCAGCTGGATCACGCCGGCCTTGGCCGCGCCATACGCGGGCGAGGACGCAGCGGTCACGGTGCGGCCCGAGATGGAGGCGACGTTGATGATGCGCCCGGCCTGCGATTTCTTCAGATGCGGAATCGCCGCGCGCGCAACCAGGAACACGCTGCGCAGGTTGAGCGCCACCGTGCGGTCCCACTCGTCGACGGGCATGTCTTCCACTGTCGCCAGCCGGCCGTAGCCGCCGGCGCAATTGATGAGCACGTCGATGCCGCCGAATTCCGACGCCACCCCAGCGACCGCCCGCGCCACAGAATGTTCGTCGGCGACGTCTGCGGCCACCGCCCTGGCGCTGCCGCCTTTGGCGCCGATTTCGCCCGCGACCCCGGCCGCGCCCGCGGTATCGATGTCGAGCAGGGCGACGCGGGCATGCTGTGCGGCGAAGGCACGCGCGGTGACCGCGCCTATGCCCTGCGCGGCACCGGTGACGGCGATGATGCGCCCGGCGAATTCGGGATACGTTGGCATGGCGATGGCTTCCGTTCGCAAAATTTATCGCGGTGTCCCGCAACCTGGCGCGCCGCGCGGGTCAGGCCCCGGGGAGAGACGCCGCGCCGCCCTACTCGATGCGGATGTTCGCATCCTTGACGATTTTTTCCCAGCGCGCCGTGTCCTCGCGGATGAAATTCACGAACTCCGCGCGCGAAGCGCTGCCGCCGGGTTCGATGCCCACCGCGTTCTGGCGCCGGATCACCTCGGGCGCCTGCAGCGCCTTGTTGACTTCGGCGAACAGGAAGTCGGCAATGTGGCGCGGCGTTTTTGCGGGAACGAAAATGCCGTTCCAGTTGCTCACGCCGAAGCCCGGCACTGCCTCGCTGACGGCCGGCAGGTCAGGCAGGAGCGCGCGCCGCTGAGGCGTGGTTACCGCCAGTGCGCGCAGGCGCCCGCTCTTGAGGTGCGGAACGGCAGTCACGTAAGTGGCGAACATCAGCTGGATGTCGCCCGACAGCAGGTCGACCAGGGCCGGCCCGCCGCCCTTGTACGGCACGTGGGTCATCGGCAGTCCGGCCAGGCGCTGAAACAGTTCGCCGGCAAGATGGTCGAGCTGCCCGGGGCCGGAACTGCCATAGCGCACGCCCGCGGAGCGCTTCTTGGCCCAGGCGATGAATTGCCCGACATTGGCGGTGCCGGCCGAAGCGTTGACCACCATCACATTGAGCAGCTCGGCAACGCGCGTGATCGACACGAAATCCCGTTGCACGTCGTACGGCAGCTTGGTGTAGAGCGCGGGACTGATGGCCAGCGGCCCCACGCCGCCCACCAGCAGCGTGTAGCCATTGGGTTCGCTCTTGACCAGCATTTCGGTCGCTAGGCGGCCGGCGGCGCCAGCCCGGTTGTCCACCACCACCGGCTGCCCGAGCTGGATTGCCAGCTGGTCGCCTATGCTGCGCCCTATGGTGTCGGAGGCGCCGCCAGCCGGAAACGGGATCAGGATGCGCAGCGGGCGCGATGGATACTTGGTCTGCGCAAGCGTGGCCTGCACCCACGACAGCATCACGCCCGCCATGCATATCAGGCAAACCGCTCTCAGCTTTGCATGCATTTTCATCGACTCCTCCTTGATTCCCGTTGTCTTGTAATGCCGGCAGGAACCGGCGTCAGGCCGTGTCCTGCGGATGCAGCACGATCTTGTGCGCTTCCACATCGCGCGCCTCCAGTAGCCTGAGCGCATCCTCCGCGCGGCACAACGGAAAGCGGTGGCTGATGTAGAGGTCGGGATTGATGCGGCCGCTGCCGATGAGTTCGAGGCAGGGCGCGAACGCCTGGAAATTTCCGCGCGAGAAATTGAGATCGATTTCGCGGTCCTTGATGTAGGCGATGGGTATGGTTGCCCTGTTTTCAGGAAAGGTCCCGACCACGGTGATCTGTCCGCCGCGCTTGACCATGGCGACGGCGTCGCTCACGGTGCGCTCCTGCAGCCCGCCAACGCACTCGACGACCTTGTCGAAGCCGCGGCCGGCGGTGAGCGCCAGCGCGCGTTCGCGCGGGTCGCCCTCCTTCATGTTCACGGCGTTGGGAATGCCCAGCTGCCGCGCCTTCGCCAGCCGGTAGTCGAGGATGTCGGTGATCGTCACCTCCGCCCCCAGCAGCTGGGCGATCAGGGCGGCGCCCAGCCCGATCGGGCCGGCGCCGATGACGGCAATTTTCTCGCCGGGCGCAGGCCGCACGCGATGCGCCACCGCGTGATAGCTGATGCCCAGCACCTGCACCGCTGAAGCCTGGTCGTAGCTCACGCTGTCGGGCAGCAGGTGCAGATTGAAATCGGGAACCGCCGCGTATTCGGCATATGCGCCGTCGCGGTCGAAACCCATGGTGCGCAGTTTCTCGCAGATGTTGGAGCGGCCGTCGCGGCAGGGGCCGCACTCACCACAGGCAAAATCGATGTCGCAGCACACGCGCTGGCCGACGCGGAATTTTTCCATGCCCTTGCCGAGGGCCACGATTTCGCCGGCGAACTCGTGGCCGAGGATGCGCGGAAAGGTGAGCCGCGGGTGCTTGCCGTGGAAGGCGTGCAGGTCCGAACCGCAGATCGAGCACGCGTGCACCTTGACCACCGCCTGCCCGGCCTCGGGTACGGGATCGGGCACGGTTTCATAGCGCAGATCGCCGCCTGCGCGCAACATGCTGGCTTTCATTTGTAACGTAACCTGTTATTTATAAAGTATTTTTAACGCCAGCCAAAACCTCTTGGCACGGCCTCAACCGCGCGCGCCGAACGCATGTGCGCGGGGATGCGGCGGCCGGCCCAGCGCGTCCGGCGCTTCCGCCGGTTTCTGTCCGCGCACCTGCGCCGCGTGCATCACGCGGCGGCCGGCAGGGTTGAAAGCGCCCCTGCGGTGCAATGTGCAGCGGTTGTCCCACAGCACCACATCGCCTGGCCGCCATTCGTGCGTGATGCAGAAGCGCGGCTGCACCGTATGCGCCCACAGCTCATCGAGCAGCGCTTCGGAATCTTCCAGGCTGAGGCCGTTGACGTAATGTTTGAGACGGCGGCCGAGGAACAGCGCGTTGCAGCCGGTTTCGGGGTGGGTGTAGACGATGGGATGACTGGGGCCGGGCGAGGTTCGCACATCGTCCACCGCCTGCGCGCCGCGGCGCAGATTGCGATTGGTGTCGTACGCCGTGTCGTGCTTGATGGTCATGCCATGCACGCGGCGCTTGAGCGCGTCGGGCAGGGCATCATACGCAGCGTAGGTATTGCAGAATTCGGTATTGGCGCCCTGCCCTGCGGGCGGCAGTTCGATCGCGTGCAGCACGCGCATGCCGGCGGTGATCTCGCGAAAGGAATAATCGCTGTGCCAGATCACTTCGCCGTCGCCGAGCTCGCCTATCGGCACGCCGTTCTCCCTGACGTTGGACACCACGGTAATACCAGGCAGCCCCTCGGCGCTGCGGTGCGCGACATGCTCTGACGTCACCGGCGGCATTTCGATGTCGCCAAAGCGGCGCGCCAGCGCGAGCAGATCGGCGTCATGCAGCTGCTGCCCGCGCACCAGCACCAGCAGATGATCGAGATACGCGCGGTGAATGACTGCGAACGCGTCGCCATCGAGCTGCCGCAGGTCCACGCCGCGGACCTCGGCGCCCAGCGCCCCCGCGAGCGGAAGGATTTCCATGTCTCCGGCCTGGCCGCATATGGGCGGGCGGTTCGCTTGCGCTGCCAGCATGTCTGCCACCTCCTCCTTGTGCGCGCCGCACCGGCGTGCGGTCGCTGCTGCATGGGGTTTATACCGCCCCGGCTCATGATAGGACAAATACTTTATTATTATGAAACCTATAGACATGCCTTATATATGAAAAACCGTCCCTGATGGAACTCCGCCAACTGCGCTATTTCCTCGCGGTAGCCGACAGCCTGAGCTTCACGCGCGCCGCCGCGGAGCTGCATCTGACCCAGCCCACGCTGTCGCAGCAGATCAAGCAGCTCGAGAACAGCCTCGGCACGCAGCTGTTCGACCGCGTCGGCCGCAAGGTGCGGCTCACCGAGCCCGGCGTCATCTTCAGGCAGCATGCCGAGCGCGCGCTCAAGGAAATCCACTCCGCCACCGAGGCGCTGACGGAGCTGCAGGGCATGGTGTGCGGCACCCTGAGCATAGGCGTCTTCCAGTCGTTCAACAGCTCGCTGCTGCCGCCCATCCTCGCCGAATTTTCCGCCACCTACCCCGGCGTGAGCGTGACCGTCCGCCAGCTGCCCACCGGCGACATGGAGCAATGCCTGGCCACGGGCGCACTCGACCTCGGCATCGCCTACGGTCCGCCCGCGTCGGAACGCATCGTCGCCGAGAAGCTTTTCGAGGAAGAGCTGTCGCTGGTGGTGGGCGCGCGGCACCCTTGCGCCCGCCGCCGCGAAATCCACATCCGCGAGCTGCGCGACGAACCGCTGATCCTGCTCAGCCCGGAATTTCCGTCACGCCGTCTGCTCGCCGAATGCTTCGCTGCCGCTGGCTGCGAACCGCGGGTGCGCATCGAGATCAATTCCACCGACGCCATCCTCGCCACGGTCAAATGCAGCCGGCTCGCGACCATACAGACCCGCCGCATGGCAAGCACCTTTTCCGGCCTGCATTGCGTGCGCCTCAAGCCGCGACTGACGCGCGAGGTGGCGATTTTCTGGCGCAAGGACGGTTACCGTTCGGCCGCGGCGCGCGCCGTGGCCGACATGATCAGGAAGGCCCACAGGCACTCCAGGAAAAGCGCCTAGCGCGCCGTCGGACAAAGTGCGGCCATCCAATGCGGTAACATAAGCATACTGCGTGCGCCCTGCGGATGCGGGCGCAATCACCCACTACGGAGGAAGCGAGCATGGCAGAACACAACAGAGTCGCCGTCGTCACCGGCGCAGGTACCGGCATCGGCAAGGCGGCGGCGCTCGCACTGCTCAGGGACGGCTATTGCGTGACGCTCGCCGGACGGCGCAGCGAGCCGCTGCAAGAGGCGGTCAAGGCCGCGGGCACGCACGCCGCGCGCGCGCTGGCAGTGCCCACCGACGTGGGCGATCCGGCTTCGGTGGCGGCGCTGTTCGACGCCACCACCAGAAAATTCGGGCGCGTGGACGTGCTGTTCAACAACGCCGGACAGAACGCGCCCGGCGTGCCGTTCGAGGATCTGCCGTACGACAAGTGGAAGGCCGTGGTCGACACCAACCTCACCGGTTCCTTCCTGTGCGCGCAGGCGGCGTTCCGCGTGATGAAAGCGCAGACCCCGCGCGGCGGGCGCATCATCAACAACGGCTCGATATCGGCGCACGCGCCGCGACCGGATTCGGCGCCCTATACCGCGAGCAAGCATGCCATCACCGGACTCACCCGCACGATCTCCCTCGACGGGCGCAAGTACGACATCGCGTGCTGCCAGGTTGATGTCGGCAATGCCATGACCGAACTTGCCGCGCGCATGTCCAAGGGTGTCAAGCAGGCCGACGGCAGCATCGCGGTGGAGCCGATGATCGATGTCGAGGACGTGGCGCGCGCAGTGGTGTACATGGCGAACCAGCCGCAGGGCGTGAACATCTATCACCTGATGGTGATGGCCACCAAGATGCCTTACGCGGGACGCGGCTGAGGCGCGATGCGCACGCTCCACTTCAGGCATGCAGTCATCGCAGCCGCCCTGCTGCTCGCGGCGATCACCGCGTGGTGGGTTTACAAGGCGCACCAGCAACGCCAGATCGCCGCTACCGTCACCGCGCTGGCGCGGGAGGCCGGCACGCGGCTGCGCGAGGCGCTGGTGCTGGACGCCCAGCCGCAGGCGGAGGACAGCGCGCGCAAACTGGAAGCGCATCTTGCGGCAGTGGAAGCGCATTTGCAGAAGCTGCGCGGCCTGAACACCAGCACCTCATCCATGCTCGTCCTGGGCGAGGCCGCCGACGATTACGTGCTGACGACGCGCGAAATCCTGCGCAGGCTGGCCGTGGGCCACCGCTCGCAGCTGGAGTTTGCGCAGAGTTCGCGCGCGCTGCTCGAGCACATGCGCGCCGACCGCGGCGGCGCATCGTGGGTGGGTGAGGCGGTGCGCCTCAAAAACCGCGTGGAGAAGGATTTCTCCGATCACAAGGCCGCGACCGAAACGCTGGCCAAACTGCTCGATTCGTTTCCCGCATCGCAGGCACGCATTGCGCCCTATATCGAAACGCCGCTGCTGATCGACGACAAGCTGCTGGACGCAGCGCGCCAGCGGGCGCTGGATTCGGCACGGCAGGCGTCGGATGAAATCGAAAAAATCAGAAAATGGGTGCCGCGCGGCCCGGGCCGCCACGCCCAGGACTGAGGTCTACGCATGCCCCACGCAACGCGGGGCATCGCGCCGTCACTGCTGATCGGTCTTGATGCCGGTCTCGCGGATGACTTTCGACCACTTCGCGATCTCGCTGCGGATATAACCCGCCGCGATCTCGGGCGTGCCGCCCATGATCTCCGCCCCCTGCCTGGCAAAACTGTCGCGCGCCGGCTTGGCGGCGAGCGCCTGGCTGACGGCAGCGTTGAGCCTGGCGACGATGGCGCGCGGCGTGCCGGCCGGCGCCACCATGGCGGTATAAGTGCCGGCTTCCACCCCCGGGATCCCCGCTTCGCGCATGGTCGGCACTTCCGGCAGGTCGGCGGAGCGCGTAGCCGCGGTCAGCGCCAGCGCGCGCACCTTGCCACCGCGAATGTGGCCGATGGCCGAGGACACCTGGTCGAACATCACGTCGACATGACCGCCGACCAGATCGGCCACGGCGAGGCTCGCGCCCTTGTAAGGCACGTGTATCAGGCGCGTGCCGGTCACGTTCTGGAACAACGCGCCGGCGAGCTGGCCGGTAGAGAAATTGCCGGACGAGGCCATGGTCATCTGCCCGGCACGCGATTTGGCGAGCGCGGCGAACTCCTTTGCCGACTTCGCCGGCGACGACGGATTGACCAGCATCACCAGCGCGACATTCGTGATCAGCGCGATGGGTGCGAAATCCTTCACCGGATCGTAGCGCAGCCTGCTGTTGATCACTGGCGCAATCGACAGCAGGCCGGTCGAACCGACCAGCAGGGTGTAGCCATCGGGGCTTGCGCCGGCGACGATCTCCGCACCCAGCGCCCCGCCGGCGCCACCGCGGTTGTCGACGACGACGTTGCGGCCGAGCAACTCGGCCAGCGCCGGCGTGATGGTGCGCGCGGTGAGATCGACGTTGCCGCCCGGCGCGAACGGCACGATTACGCGTATCGGCCGTTCGGGGTACTGCGCCAGACCGGGCGCTGAAACAGCGGCCAGCGCCATCAGCAAAACCATGGCCGGTTTGATCATTGCAGCATCTCCTCGGGAGCGTAATCTGATTGTCATGCGGTGCGGGATGCGACCCGTCCGGCAGTATATAACGCCAGCCAGCCGCGAATGCAGCCCTGCCCTCCCGAAGCTTGACCTGCGCGCCGCTCCTTGGCATGGTGCTGCTGGCAAACGCCCCGGAACGCACAGCCCATGACCAACGATAAACGAAAGCTCATTTTCATCCTGTCCATCCTGCTGAGCGTCGGCTTTGCCGCAACCACGCTGATCAATTACTACGTGTCGAAGGCGTCGATACGCGAATCCATCGTGGCAAGCGAGCTGCCGCTGACCTCGGACAACATCTATTCCGAAATCCAGAAGGACCTGGTGCGGCCCATCATCATCTCCTCGATGATGGCGAGCGACACCTTCCTGCGCGACTGGGTGCTGGCAGGCGAGCAGGACGTCGAGAAAATGACCCGCTACCTGCGCGAGGTCAAGCAACGCTACGGCGCCTTCACCAGCTTTTTCGTCTCCGAAAAATCCCGCATCTACTACCAGACCGAGGGCGTGCTCAAGCAGGTGAAGCAGGACGAGCCGCGCGACGCCTGGTATTTCCGGGTGCGCGACATGCAGCCGGCGTACGAGATCAACATGGACCCCGACCTCGCCAACAAGGACGCGCTGACGATCTTCATCAACTACCGCGTGTTCGATTACGCCGGCGAGTACATCGGCGCCACCGGCGTCGGCCTCACCGTGGACGCGGTACGCGCGCTGATCAACGAATACCAGAAGCGCTATCAGCGCAGCATCTATTTCGTCGACAAGAAGGGCAATATCGCCCTGTTCGGCAATGACAAGCCCGCCGCGGGCTCCACCATACACGCCATCTCGGGCCTCGGTGGCGTAGCGCCGCGCATCCTGCAGGAAGGCGCCGGCAACTTCCAGTACAAGAACGTGGGCGGCAATCACCTGCTCAATGTACGCTTCATCCCCGAGTTGAACTGGTACCTGTTCGTGGAACGCATCGAGGACGAGGCGCTGAAGGAGATTCGCGGCACGCTTTACCTCAACCTGGCGATCTGCGTCATGATCACCATCATCACCCTCACCGCGACCAGCCTGACCATCAACCGCTACCAGGGCCGGCTGGAGGAAATGGCCACCACCGACAAGCTGACCGGGTTGGCGAACCGGCAGGCTTTCGATCTGATCATGCCGCACGTCGTCAACGAAGCGCGCCGCGACCGCGCGCCACTGCTGGCCATGCTGATCGACATCGACCACTTCAAGGAAATCAACGACCGGCTCGGGCACCTCGCGGGCGATGACGTGATCCGCGACATCGCTCGCACCATCAAGGCGACGCTTCGTCAATCCGACCTGGTCTGCCGCTGGGGCGGCGAGGAATTCCTGGTGCTGCTCAAGGGCACCAATGCCGAGCAGGGCCAGCAGCTGGCCGAGAAAATACGCCTTGCCATCGAATCATCGACCTACCGCCATGGCGAGCAGTCGATACCGGTTACGGCCAGCCTCGGCGTGGCCGCCTACACCGCGGGCGAAACGCTGGACCAGCTTATCGCCCGCGCCGACCATGCCTTATACGATGCCAAGCGCAAGGGCCGCAACGTGGTGCGCTCCGCGCAGCCGCGCGACGGCGCGGCCTAGCCAACGCGCGTCCTGCCGCTTCAGCTCTTGAGCGGCTTGTAGCGCAGGCGCCTCGGCTTGGCCCCTTCCTCGCCCAGGCGCTGCTTCTTGTCGGCCTCGTATTCCTGGTAGTTGCCGTTGAAGAACGCCACCCTGGAATCGCCCTCGAAGGCGAGAATATGGGTGGCAATGCGGTCGAGAAACCAGCGGTCGTGTGAAATCACCAGCACGCTGCCCGCGAATTCCAGCAGCGCGTCTTCCAGCGCGCGCAGCGTTTCGACGTCCAGATCGTTGGACGGCTCATCGAGCAGCAGCACGTTGCCGCCTGAAATCAGGGTCTTCGCCAGGTGCAACCGGCCGCGCTCGCCGCCGGAAAGGTTGCCCACCATCTTCTGCTGGTCCTGGCCCTTGAAATTGAAGCGGCCGAGGTAGGCGCGCGAGGGCATCTCGAATTTGCCGACGTTGAGGATGTCGGCGCCGCCGGAAACAAAGTCGAACACCGTCTGCTCGTTGGCCAGCGCGTCGCGCGACTGGTCCACCACCGCCAGCTTGACGGTGGAGCCGATGATGATTTCGCCGCTGTCGGGCTTTTCGCGTCCAGTGATCATGCGGAACAGCGTGGACTTGCCCGCGCCGTTGGGTCCGATGATGCCGACGATGGCGCCCGGCGGCACGCTGAACGACAAATCGTCGATCAGCAGGCGCTCGCCGTAGCCCTTGGACACCCCCTTGAATTCGATCACGCTGTCGCCGAGACGGTCGGCGACGGGAATGAAGATTTCCTGGGTTTCGTTGCGCTTCTGGTACTCGAACGAGTTGAGTTCCTCGAAGCGCGCGATGCGCGCCTTGGCCTTGGCCTGGCGTCCCTTGGGATTCTGGCGCACCCACTCCAGCTCCTTCTTGAGCGCCTTCTGGCGCGCCGACTCGGTCGCCTCTTCCTGCTTGAGGCGATCCTCCTTCTGTTCCAGCCACGAACTGTAGTTGCCCTCCCACGGAATGCCGTGGCCGCGGTCAAGCTCGAGTATCCATTGCGCGGCGTTGTCGAGGAAATAGCGGTCGTGGGTCACCGCCACCACGGTGCCGGGGAATTTCTGCAGAAACTGCTCCAGCCACTCCACGCTCTCGGCATCGAGGTGGTTGGTGGGCTCGTCGAGCAGCAGCATGTCGGGCTTGGACAGCAGCAGCCGGCACAGCGCGACGCGGCGCTTCTCGCCGCCCGAAAGCGGGCCGATTTTCGCGTCCCACGGCGGCAGGCGCAGCGCGTCGGCGGCGATCTCGAGCTGGTGGTCGACATCGGAGCCGGCAGTGGCGAGGATGGCCTCGTACCTGGCCTGGTCGGCGGCGAGCTTGTCGAAGTCCGCACCCTCTTCGGCGTAGGCGGCGTAGATTTCATCGAGCTTCTGCTTGGCCTCGAACACCTCGCCCAGGCCCTCCTCGACGGCCTGCCGCACGGTCTTTTCCGGGTCGAGCTGCGGCTCCTGCGGCAGAAAGCCCACGCGCATATTGGGCATGGGTATGGCTTCGCCGTCAAAATTGGTGTCCACGCCGGCCATGATGCGCAGCAGGCTCGACTTGCCGGCGCCGTTCAGGCCCAGCACGCCGATCTTGGCGCCGGGGAAAAAGGAAAGCGAAATGTCCTTGAGAATGACGCGCTTGGGCGGCACGACCTTGCCGACGCGGCGCATGGTGTAAACGTATTGGGCCATGGTAATCCGTGAGTGCGAAAACGCCGCATCATAGCCGAATGCGCGCAATCGTGCCTGCGGCGCGCGCCGGCCCGGGACGCGCGGCAGCAGGATATGGCAGCGGCATGCCCGGCAACTTGGCCGGCCGCAGCACATTCGAGGCTACAATAAACGCATGTCGGACGACCCCGTACCATCGGCAGCGCCATCGGTGACCCGCTTCCTTTTCAAACCGGGCCGCGCGGCATGATCCATTCCGCGCTGACCGTCGACATCAGCACCATGCTGATGGTGATGCTGACCAGCAACGTGCTGATGGCCGTAGTGCTGTGGGTGGCTTTCACCGGGCGCTTCCGCGACGGCCTGGCGAAATGGGCTGTCTCCATGGGCATACAGGCGCTGGCGTGGCTGCTGTTCGCGGGCCGCGGCCACATCTCCGACCTGCTTTCCATCACCGCCGCCAACGGCCTGCTTGCGCTCGCCTGGTCGCTGCAGTTTGCCGCCATCCTCGAATTCCGCCGCCGCGCCGTGCCGCACTGGCTGCTGTGGGCGCCGACCGCCGCGACCTTCCTGCTGTTCATGCTGCTGATGGAGCATTTCCAGGCGCGGTTGATCCTGAGCAGCGCGCTGTTCAGCGCGGCCAACGTGCTGCTTGCCGCGGTGCTGCTGCGCAATCCCGCGCATCCCGGCCTGCGCGCCCACCAGCTGCTCGCGGCCTGCTATCTGTTCGTGGCGCTGGCGCTGATCGCGCGCGGCATCGGCGCGTGGACCGACCCCGGCGCGTTTTCGAGCGCGCTCACCCCCAACCTGATGCACAGCGTGCTCTACCTGGGCTCGTACGCGCTCATCGTCGCCGGTTCGCTGGCGTTTCTGCTGATGCATAAGGAGCGCGCCGACGAGGAGACCACGCGGCTTGCCACCACCGATCCGCTGACCGGCGTGTTCAACCGCCGCACTTTCATCGAGCTTGCCGAGCAGGAACTCGCCCGCGCCCGCCGCACCGACACCGCGCTGTCGCTGATGATGCTCGACCTCGATCACTTCAAGCGCGTCAACGACACCTACGGCCACCTAGTCGGCGACGAGGTGCTGGTGGCGTTCACGAAACTGGTGCGCGAATGCGTGCGCCGCAGCGATCTCGTCGTGCGTTACGGCGGCGAGGAATTCTGCGTGCTGCTGCCGGCCACCCCGCTCGCCGCAGCGACCGCACTCGCCGAGCGCATCCGCAACGCCACCGCCGCCACCACGCTCACCACGCTGCCGTTTCGCGTGACGGTGAGCATAGGGCTCACCACCTACACCGGCGGCGCGCACACCGTGCTCGGCGACCTGCTGGGGCGCGCCGACGAAGCGCTGTACCGTGCCAAGGACGAGGGCCGCAACCGCGTGATCGCGCTGCCGCTGATCGACCGCGGCACGGCGGAACAGCACGCGCTGCCGCTGGAGAGCGCGGGCTGACGGCAAGCAGCCCGGCGTCGGAAACTACGTAACTATTTGTTTTTATTATATATTTTATACCGCCATGTCCGGACGGCGGCCAGCGCCGTCATCCGCCCGGTGATTCAAGCCTGCGCGCTAGTTCGCCGGCACGGCGGCGATTACGTCGATCTCGATGAGGAATTCCGGCTCTGCCAGCCGACTGACCACCAGCAGCGTATTCGCAGGCGCAGCACCCAGATTCTTGTAGCGCGCCACGCGCGCCTCGCGCAAGGCCCCAATATCTTCCGGGTCGGTGATGTAGGTGGTGGTCTTGACGATGTTTTCCAGCCCTGCCCCCACGGATCTCAGCGCGGTCTCGATGTTGTCGTACACGGTGTCGATCTGTGCCCGAAAATCGCTGCCGCGCACTTTGTAGTTTGCATCGGTGGGGGTTTGTCCCGACAGGTAGATCATCCGGGCGCCCTGGACTTCAACCAGCTGGCTAAGCCGGGATGACTTCCACAGGCCGGGCGGATTGCTGTAGCGCAGCGCGAATTCATGAGCGACCGATGCCGTTGCGCGCGGCGCGGATACCCTAATAAGCGTTGCCCAGCGGCGCAGCATCGGCGTCAGAAAAAAAGACCGCATGAAACTCGAAGTCATCGCTTTCTCCAGTAAATAAATGCGCCGCGAAAACGAAAATTTATATTAACATGGGCCAGTCGCCGGGCCGCAGCGGTCGATTCAGTTCAGATTGGCCGCCCGAGGGCAGCGGAATACAAGAATAAAACCTCTGTCGGACCGCATGGTTCGAGCAGCGGCAGAATCCCGGAAAGCCGGGTTGAGAAAATCCCGTGTCATGATCGAAGTTGCGATCAGAGGAATCCAGCGAGCCGGCGTGCAGGCCGGGTGCTGCATGCAAAATTAATATCCTGAACTCAACGAGGCCATAGATGAGTCATGCCGATTACGCCCGTGCCGCACGCCACATCACCCCTGATGCGGTGAAAGACACCCTGATGGAGATGGTCGATATCGCCAGCCCCACCGGCCGCGAGGGCGCGCTGGCCGAGTACATCGTCGCACGCCTCGCCAAGGCGGGTTTTCATGCCTACCTGCAGGAGGTGAGCGAAGGGCGCCCCAACGCGGTGGGCGTGCGTCCGGGCACAGGCGAAGGACTCAACCTGCTGTTCACCGGGCATATGGACACCTCTTACGACGGCGACGAGGACTATCTGAAAGGCGAAGGTTTCAAGGCGAAGGCGGTTTATCGCGACGGCTGGATCTGGGGCCTTGGCGCCAACAACATGAAAAGCGGGCTGGCGTCGGCGCTGGTCGCGATGGAGGCGATTTGCCGCGAGAATATCGAACTCAAGGGCGACCTGCTTTACGGCGGGGTCGTGGGCGAGACCGAGAAGGCGGCGGTGGACGAGTTCACCGGCGCCTCCACCTCGGGCTACGGGATAGGCACGCGCCACATGGTCCTGCATGGCATCAGCGCTGATTACGCCGTGCTGTGCGAGCCCACCGCCCTGAGGGTATGCACCGCAAACATGGGCGTGCTGTGGGCCAAGATCACCGTCGGCGGCACCGTAAGCCATGCCGCAAACGCGCGCCATCCCAGCGTGGTCAATGCCATCGAGGAAATGCACGCATTGCATGTGGACCTGAAGAAATGGATCGAAGGCTACGAGGCGGCGCATGTCTACCTTGGCGAGCATCCGAATGTCACGATCGCCGCGATCCGCGGCGGCATGCCGTGGCGGCTCGCGCGCAACCCTTTCGAGTGCAGCCTGTACCTCGATATCCGCACCGTGCCCGGACAGACCGCGGAGCAGGTAAAGCGCTCGCTGCGCAAGGTGCTGCGCGACTTTGCCGCCGCGCGCGGCAAGCCGGAGCCTGTGCTTGAAATCTTCGTCAACGACCCACCCACCGCGATCGGCGAGGATGAACTCATCACCCGGGTATTTTGCGAATCGCACAAGCGCGTGACCGGCAGGGATTCGCCGTTCATCATGCGGCGCACGGGCGCCGATTCCACCCACCTCAACCGTTATGACGTGACGTGCATCACCTACGGTCCGGGCGGGCGCACCCATCCCGACGCCAAGGCCCTGATGCATGCCGTCGGCGAGCATGCCCACGTCGACAATCTGCTGGCGGCGGCGCAGGTGTATCTCGATGCGGCGCTGACGATTTGCAGCCAGCCGGCGAAGGCAAAACAGTAAACGTAGACAGGCCAGGGCAACGAACGGCCCGATAATGATGTAGCCGCTTTTATGCCCGGATGATAATGATCGCGCGGACTCCCGCGCGATGACGGCTGCACTGACGCACGAAACTGATTTTCTCAAGAATAGGGGAATGACGATGACCAAGCTGCGTATGGATGCTGTTCTGCTGGGTACGGCCATGTTGTCCATGCTGTTCGTCCACGCCGCGCCTGCCGCGGCGGCCTCGAGTCCGCGGCCCCAGGACGCGGCGGGCTATCCGAGCAAGCCGATTCGTTTCGTCATCCCGTTTCCGCCGGGGAGCTTCTCGGACGTCGTCGGGCGCATTGTGGGCCACAAGCTTTCGGAAAGCACGGGCCAGAGCGTGGTGGCGGACACGCGCGCCGGCGCCAGCGGCAACATCGGCGCGGAGATCGTCGCCAATGCCACGCCGGACGGCTACACGCTGCTGATCAACAGCTTCAACTTCGTGGCCAATCCCAGCGTCATGCCGCTGTCGTTCGATCCCATAAAGGATTTCGCGGCGGTGAGCCTGATTGCGGACGGCATACCGCTGGTCATCGCGGTCAATCCGGCCGCGCCGTACAAAACGGTGCAGGACCTGATCAATGCCGCGCGCACCAGGCCGGGACAACTCAACTTCGCGACTGCCGGCACCGGCACTTCGTCGCACCTTGCGATTGAAATGCTCAGGTCGCTGACCGGGCTCGATGTCAACCAGGTTCCCTACAAGGGCACCTCCCAGTCGCTGAACGCCCTGATCGCGGGAGAGATCACCTGCAGCATGCCATATCTCAGCGTCGCCCTTCCGCTCATCAAGGCCGGCAGGCTGCGCGGCCTTGCGGTAACCGGCACGCAGCGCAGCGCGGCCCTGCGCGAGTTGCCGACGATGGTCGAGTCCGGATACCCGGGGTTCGTGATCACCGGCTTCCTGGGCCTGCTCGCTCCCGCCAAGACGCCGAAACCGGTCATCGCCAAACTGCACCGCGAGATAGTGCAGATGACCAGGCAGCAGGATTTCATCGACCGCATCGCCGTCTATGACCTGCAACCGGTTGGCAGCACGCCCGAGGCATTTGCGAAATACACCGAGGCGGAGATCGGCAAGTGGACGCGGGTTCTGAACAGCGTTGGCTATAAGCGCAAGCCATAGCGACCGACAGAAAAGAATCAGGCATCTCTCTTGCAAATACCTTATCAGGCAGCTTGCCAGCAGAATAAGTTACGGGGGTCATCCATGTGGCAAAAACAAAACCCGGCGTGTTCAACTTCGGATCCAACAGTACCGGCACGAAAATGACGCACATCCCCTACAAAGGCGCCGCCCAGGCGGCAATTGCACTGGCCAGCGGCGAGATCGACAAGTACGCGAAGGTGATTCAGGCCTCGCGCGCACGCGCGGACTGGCGCCCATGAAGCTCTTCGGCACGCCCGGCAGCCCGTTCGTGCGCAAGGTGCGCATCGTGCTCGCGGAAAAAGACATCGCCTACGACTACATCGTCGCGCGCGCCTCGACGCCGGACTCGCCGGTGCCGCCCTACAATCCGCTCGCCAAGATCCCCACCCTGGTGCGCGACGACGGCCGCGCGCTATACGACTCCACGGTAATCGTCGAATACCTCGATGCGCTCGGTAGCGGGCCGAAGCTCATTCCGGAGGATTTCGAGTCGCGCATCGAGGTCAGACGCTGGGAGGCGCTGGGCGACGGCATCACCGAAGCCACCGTCAACATCAATCACGAATACCGCGAACCGGCTGACAAGCAGCGCGCGCCGGCCTGGTTCGACAGGCAGCAGCTCAAGATCGACCGCGGGCTCGCGCTGATGGAAAAGGACTTGGGGACAAACGAATTCTGCTTCGGCAACCGCTTTACCCTCGCCGACATCTCCGCCGGCTACGCCCTGGGGTACCTCGACTACGCGCTGCCGGAATACGCGTGGCGCAGCAAACACCCTGCGCTGGCGCGGCTGGCCGCACGGCTGGATGGGCGCGCCTCGTTCAGCGCCACGAGGCAGGCCGTCGCATAGCGCCACAACCCGCATTCATTTTCACCCGGGAACGCGCACCGCTCACGGCGAACGGCTACTGGCGACCTGGTCCCTTTTCCTCGCCCCGCTCCTTGCCAGGCCCCTGACGCCGCTCCGGGTTGCCCCTGGTCTGGGGCGGCTCACCCCGGCCCTGCGGTTCGCGCGGCTGGACTTGCGGTTTTGGCGCCTGCTGCGCGCGCCGCTCGGCCTCCTGCCGTGGCGGCTCGTCCTGCTCCCGGGCCGCCGGGCTGCGCTGTTGCGGGACTGCCCGCGGCGGCGCCGGTCTTTGAACCTCTTCGCGTTCGCGTGGCCCCGGCGCCCGTCTTTCTGCATCCGGCCGCGGCTGTCTCTCCTGGACCGGCGCTCGTCCCCGGGCTTCTTCGCGCTCGCGCTGCGAAGGATGCGCGCGCGAGCCGGGAGGATCATCCCGCGGCCTGGTCTGGGAGGAAGCTGCCTGCTCCTGATAACGCTGCCGCACCAGGGCTTCACGCGGCTGGTAGCGATAATGCTGGTTGCGCAGCACGTGCTGCTGTTCCGCGCGGGGATACCGATCTCCGGCATATTGCCGCTGGTAGACGGGCGGGGGCGCGGGCGGCGGCGCGGCGCGGCGGTCCCAGCGGTCCCAACCGCGTCGACGCTGCTCCCATTGCGGACCCCAGTGGTGGCCCCAGCGGGGCGGCGCTTCCAGATGCCAGCCGCGGAAGTACAGGGGAGGCGCCCTGTAATAGCGCACGGGAACGCGCAAAACGAACAATGGCACATAGTACGGGTCGACGAGTTCCCAGGGCCCGTTGTACCAGGAACTCGCATACCAGTTGTCGCCGTAGTACACCCAGTACAGGCCATCGTAAAAGAAATAGTTCGACTTCAGGCGCGGCGCATAATAAACCGGGTAACCGGGCACCAGGACGAGTTCCGGGTACACCGGCTGGTAAATCCCTATGCTCACGCCGGGGACCGAGATGCCTATGCTCACCTGACCAGCAACCGGAGTCGCCGATCCCAGCAGTATCGACATTGCCATGAGTGCGTAGCGCATATTCATTTCTCCAGTTCCACGTCAATTTGGGCAACGACACAGAAAAAATCGATTCCAGGCTGCCCGCTCTGATTCATTCCGCGCTCAACGGTGGCGGTGGCCGTGCCGCCCGCCGTGTATCCCGAAGTAGATGGTCGGCCCGTAATACACCGGCGGACCGTAATATACTGGCGGACCGTAATACACTGGCGCCGGCTCGTAGTAGCCCGAATTGACCGGAACCGCCACGCATCCGCCCAATGCCGCGAACGCGGACGCGACAAGCATCAATCTGACAGGAAGTTTCATATTCATGCCCTCCTTCCCAAATTGGACATGCACGGGTTCGCAAGTGTCCCGAGAATTTTGTAAGCAATTGTTATCAGCCATTAATCACGGACGATAAACGCATAAAAACAGGGCCGGCCTGCGCCGGCCGCGCTTATTTGTCTCCCATCGACGACAGTCGATTTGCGTCCTGCAACTTCAATGGCAAACGGGATGATCTGTGCTGCGAAACCGGCAACGAGCAAGTAAACTCTCTTGCTGCCCTTACAGCGCTCCCAGGCTAAACATGAAAATCGCCCGCATCGAATCCCAGGTCGAACACATCAAACCCGCACGCGCGTCCGACGCCTACGCCGGCCAGGAAAGCCTGACCTTCGTGCGCTGCCGGGTCACGACCGACGACGGGCTGACGGGAACAGGCGTCACCGGCCGTTTTCTCGCCGACCAGGTGGCGCATCTGTTGAACGGCGGGATCAATGCCGCGGCCACAGGCATGAATCCACTGGACATCGAAGCCCTCATCGCGCAGCTCGCCAGAAAATTCAATCCGCGCCAGTCCAGCGGCGTGTTCGTGTCGGCGATGTCGGCACTCGACCTCGCACTGTGGGATATCAGGGGCAAGGCACTGAACCAACCCGCGGCGCGGCTGATCGGCGGCGCGCGCAATGCGGTGCCGGCTTACGCTACCGCCGGCCTACCCGCCTTCAGCGAGACCGAACTTGTCGCGGCCTGCGAAGCCGCGCTGGCCGCGGGATTCCACGGCGCAAAAATCCTTGTTGGCGCCGGGCGCAGCCTGGACGAGGACGCACGGCGCATCCGCGCGGTGCGCCGCGCCAATGGCGCGGCACCCCTGATGCTCGACGCCAACTGCGCCTATACGGTGGCCGAGGCGAAACGACTTGCCTCGCTGGTTTCAGACTGCGATATCAGTTTCTTCGAAGAGCCGCTGCGCGGCAACGACATCGCGGCGCTCGCCGAGCTGCGCCGCGCTACATCCATTCCACTGGCTTCGGGCCAGATGATCCAGTCCGTCACATGGTTCCGTGATGCGCTCGCCGCCGGCGCGCTCGACATCGTGCAGCCCAACGCCGCGTTCTGCGGCGGACTTACCGCCATGCTGCGCATCCTCGCGCTGGCCGAGGCGCATGGCGTGCCGGTCACCGGCGCCGGCGGCTTCGAGGCTGCCAACCTTCCGGCAATGGCCGGCCACGCCCACGGCGGCATGCTGGAAGTGCACGGCGCGCACGCCGCGCTGCGCGCGCGGTTTGCGACCGAACCGGAATTCAGGGACGGCCTGCTGCATGTGCCCGCCATGCCGGGGCTGGGGTTTTCGTTAAAAGACTGAGCGCGACAGCACAGGGTTTCTCCCACCCTCGCCCTGCCGTGACCGAGAAGACATCCGTGGCGCGGGTTCATGTTAAGTTCTCGGTTTTGCCAGGCAAGGAAGAATCATGACCAGCCCCAAAGACGCTCCCGCCGCGGACAATCGCCGCTTCAAGCCCATCCCGCTCGATGAACTCACGCCTGAGCAACGCACGCTCTCCGACGCCATCAAGTCCGGGCCGCGCGCCAAGCTCAAATCCTCCGGCGCTTCGCGGCCGGGACCGCTGGGCGGGCCGTTCAACGTCTGGCTGCGCAGCCCCGGCATCGGCGACCTGGTGCAGAAACTCGGCGAGGAAATCCGTTTCCGCAGCTCACTCGCCGGCAAGCTCAACGAACTGGCCATCCTGGTCACCGCGCGCCACTGGACGTCGCAGTACGAATGGGTCGCGCACCACAAGCTCGCGCTGGAAGGCGGGCTGAACCCGGCGATCGCCGAGGACATTGCGCAGGGACGGCGGCCCGCCGGCATGGACGCGGACGAGACCATCGTCTACGAATTCTCGCGCGAGCTGCACCAGACGCAGGGCGTGAGCGACGCCACCTATCAGGCCGCGCTGGCGCGCTTCGGCGAACGCGGCGTGGTGGACCTGATATCGGTCAACGGCTATTACAGCCTGGTGTCGATGTGCCTCAACGTGGACCGCACGCCGGTGCCGGACGGCGCGCCACTGCCGCTGCCGCCGCTGGCGAAGTGACATGGCGCTGATTTACGAGGCGCGGCACTTCATCCTCAGGACGCTGGACCAGCCGCACGTGTCGCGCAGCGACGGCGGCCACATCGTCATCGACCCCAAAATCGCGGTGGAGGACCGCACGCATCTGTCGCGCGAGCAGGCCATAGAGCTGGTGAAGCTCACCATGGTCGCCGGCGAGGCGATGAAAACCGTGCTCGCGCGCAAGGGCATAGACATCGGGCGCATCAACTACCAGGACAACGGCAACTGGCGGCACGAATTGCACGTGCACCTTTACGGCCGCGCGCGCGGCGCCACGCTGCAGCCATGGGGCCACGCGCTGGCGTTTCCGCCCACGCGCGAAGCCTTCCGCAGGGAAATGGGCAACCTGGAACCGCTGCGCGAGGACGACATCGCCGGGCTCAAGGCGGAAATCGAACGCCTGCTGGCGACGGATAAATACCGCGACTTCTAGGACGCCGCTGCAATGCCATGCCGGCTTTCGATACCGGCTTCGCGGGCATGCAGACGGCAAAGTACACGGGGCATCTGACTAATCCGCTGCCGCGCCGGTCAACCGGCGCCGAACCGCAGGGTCATTCAAGCGATCCAGGAACCAGTTGAGCGCAGCCCCAGCCTCCTTCGGCCGCCAGGCTGCACACAGGCTGCTTCCCCGTTCGGGTTCGGCCACACGCTTCTCAACCAGCACTCCCCTGCGTATCGCGTCCGCAGCCAGAGCACGCGGCACAAAACCGACCCCCAGACCCGCGGCATGTGCCTCGATCTTGCTTTGCATGTTCGGGACGGTCAGCGTGTCATCCGCGCCGAGTATCCCTGAAGAGCGCGGCGGCAGACTGCGCGAGGTGTCTGCGGTGGCCACGCGCCGGTGGCGCTGGATCTGCTGCATGTGCAAGGGTTCGCGTACGCGGGCCAGCGCATGGCGGGGAGCGCAGACGAATACCATATGCACCCTGCCCAATGGGCGAGTGGCAATACCCACTAGAGGCGCAAGACCTTCCTGTGCAATGGACAACGCCGCACGCCCGGCAATCAGCGCATCCCAGGCACCGCTCAGCACTTCCGAGGTGATACGAATGCGCGTCGGATGCCCTTCGGCATAAAACGCCTCGAGAAGCGGATATAACGCGACCGTGCCGACCAGCTCATCGCAGGCAATCGTCAACTCCGGTTCCCAGCCCGAAGCCAGGCCGCGAACCCGGCGCTCGATCCCCGCCGCGCTTTCGAGCAGATAGCGCCCCTCCTCCAAAAGCGCGCGGCCGGCCACGGTCAGGCTGGCACGGTGGCCGCTGCGGTCGAACACTTTGATACCCAGGTCGCTCTCCAGCTTCTGCACGGTATATGAAAGTGTCGAAGCGGAGCGGTGCAGTTCCTCTCCGGCCGCGCCAAAGCTGCCGCGGCGGGCAATCGCGTCCAGAACCTGAAGGGCGTCGAGGGATAGCTTGATCATCGAAAAAATCGAACAAACCTATCGAAAAATACCGCTCACGGCTCGATTCTCCTCTCTTAAGATGCTCAACGTCAATTTCGTTGAAAGGTGCATCAGCATGATCACATCCACATCCCCCGCTCGATTTGCCGAGAGCAGAGCGCCATGATGAAAATTCGCAAGGGCGGCAAGCGTGGCCGGTTCAAGAACGCCTGGCTGGACGCAAGGTTCAGTTTCTCTTTTGGCGGATATCTCGATCCCGAGCACGACGGCTATTCGGACCTCATGGTGCTCAATGAGGACCTGGTGCAGCCCGGCAAGGGTTTTGGTGCGCACTCGCATGCGGACATCGAGGCAATCTCCTATCCGCTCTCCGGCAGCATCGAGCACCGCGACAGCAAGGGCAACGTGGCACGGATGCGGCCCGGGGACGTTCAGCGCATGACGGCGGGCCGCGGCATCACGCACAGCGAGATGAATGCATCGGTGACGGAACCCGAGCACCACCTTCAGTTCTGGATCGCCCCCTCGCAACACGGCCTCGATCCGGGTTACGAACAGCGCTCGTTCGCCGAGTCCGAGAAAATCAACCGGCTGCGCCTGATCGCTTCGCCCGACGGCCGAGACGGCTCACTGCTGGTGCATCAGGACACGCAGATTTTCGCTTCCATTCTTCGCAACGGCGCCGTCGCTTATGCCCCGCGTCGCGGCCGTCACATTTATCTGCACGTCGCTCGCGGCGCGATACGCGCCAACGGCATCGAGCTGACAGGCGGCGACGGCGCGATGATCGAGGACGAGCCGCGCCTGGACCTGGAGGCGGCACCCCGGGGAGAAGTACTGCTTTTCGATCTGCGCTGAAACCCGCAAAACCGAAGCGCACGCGGACCGACGCCCATTTTCAAGAATGCCTGGATGAACACTACTTTATCGCACCAATGGCCGGAACTCTCCGGCCATCCTCATGCCCGATTCCGCTTCACCCCGGACCGGGCCGTGGAGCCGTCATGAATCTCACCCTGCTGATCATCAATGGGCTGATCATCGCCTCGATGTATGCGCTGTCCAAATTTGCGATGGCGCATGATATAGCGCCGCTCACGGTGATGCTCTGGCAGGTCATTCCCAGCGCCATGCTGCTATATGCCGCCGCATGGATTCGTGGTGAACGGCCGCAATTCAGTCCACAGCTCCTGCGCTATTACATCATCGCCGGGCTCCTGGGATTGACCATTCCCTACGCCATCACCTACCAGGCATTGCAGCACCTGCCGGCGGGCGTCATCGGCGTGGCGGGATCGCTGTCGGCGGTCATGACCTACGCCATCGCGCGCGTCTGGGGTTTCGAAAAGCCCGGGCTCCGGCGCGTCGCGGGGCTGCTGCTCGGCCTGGCCGGCGTTCTCGCCATCATCCTGCCCAAGCAGGCATTGCCTGCGCCCGGCATGACGGCATGGGTTGTGGTCGCATTGCTTGCCCCTTTGTCGCTGGCAGCAGGCAACGTTTACCGCACTGCCGGCTGGCCGGCTGGCGGCAAACCGCTGGCCATGGCTGCGGGCATGCTCGTCACCCAGGGCCTGGTCATTGTGCTCGCCACCCTCGCCACCGGAAGCGAGGTATTGCCGGCCATAGATGGCAGCCGCACGGGCGCGGCAATCGCGGCACTTGGCATTCTGTCGACCGTGTTTTACACAACTGCATTCGAATTGCAGCGGCGCGTGGCTCCGGTCTTCATATCGCAGATGGGATACGTGATCAGCGTCGGCTCGCTTCTCATCGGCATGGTATTTCTCGGTGAGCGTCCCTCGATATGGATCTGGGTCGCGGTAGTCGCGATCGCGGCTGGAATCGCCATGGTCGTTCACTCCCCCTCCGCCCCGCTGCCTGCCAAAGCGCGCGACAGAATCACGGCACCGCGCCGCACAACCCGCAAATGATCAGAAGCGCGCGGGATGCAATTAACCGCTTGAGAAGCCGTGCCGTACTGCGTTCAACCGGGCGTCGCGCCCGACGACTTGACCACCGCACCCCATTTCTTGATTTCGAGCGGCATCACGCGGGCAAGCTCGTCCGGGGTGCCGGCGAGCACGTCCACCCCCTGCTGCGCGAGGCGCTGCGTGATCTCCGGCGTGCGCAGCACCCTGGCAAAGCCCTCGTGGATGCGCATCGTGACTTCACGCGGCATGTTGGCGGGGCCGAGCAGCGCATACCAGCCGCTGGTTTCGAAACCCTTCAGCGTCTCGCCGACGGTGGCAACGTTGGGCAGGGCCGTTGCGCGCTTCGGTCCGCACACGCCGATGGCGCGCAGGCGGCCGGCCTGGATGAAGGGCAGCGCGGCGAGCAGCGTATTCACCTGAAACTGCACGTGGCCGGCAACGGTGTCGTTGAGCGCCTGGCCGGCGCCCTTGTAGGGAATGTTGACGGCGTCGATCTTGGCCATGGTCTTGAGCATTTCCACCGCGAGATAGGCGGAATTGCCGGCCGCGGTGCCGGCAGTGAGCTGGCCCGGCCGCGCCTTGGCGAGCGCGATGAACTCCTTGACGTTGTGCACCGGCAGCGAGGGATGCACCACCAGCACGGTCTGCGTCAGCGCGAGCTGGCTGATCATGGTGAAGTCCCTGATCGGATCGAAGGGGATCTTCGGCAGCAGCGTGGGGTTGATGGCGTGCGGGGTGGTGGCGATCACCATGGTATGGCCATCGGGCGCGGCGCGCGCGACGAACTCGGTGCCTATGGTGGTGGCGCCGCCGGCGCGGTTGTCGATGACGATGCTCTGGCCGAACTGCTCGGCGAGCCGCGGCGCGAGCAGGCGCGCGAGAATGTCGGTGCCGCCGCCCGGCGCCGCCGGCACCACGATGCGTATCGGCTTGGCGGGAAACGCCTGTGCCAGCGCGCCGCCGGACGCAACGAGCATGGCGATCATCGACACGCAACCGAGCAGCGCAACGCGGCGCAACGCGGCGAAATCAGAACGGAAGCAGGCAATGTACATATTCATGGAGGAAGCCATTCAGTGAGTGAGTGATGTGATGGGTGTCATGGGCGCAGCTTAAGCGCGCAGTGTTGCATTTTATGCGATACGCATGCGCGTTCCACGGGTTGCCGGCCATATTCGGCGCGCGACATGCGCGACGACCGCACAAGCGCATGCAGGCGGATACATGTGTAGCCCGGTGTCAGCCTGATCCCCGGCGCAGCGCGTAGTCACCAAAGGTATTTACATAACTATTTGATTTAATTTATATTTTTTATTACGTAGTAGCGCCATCCGCCTGGGTATCAGGCCGGCGCAGGCCGCTGTCGCACGTGCAGGCGGACGCGCCACGATGCGCCTGCGCATGTCCAGCAGGCAACATCACGCATTGACTCGCCTCACCCGGCCTAGAATACTCACCCACATGGCACCGCAATCCGCGGGTCCGTAAAAATATCTGGGGGAGACCATCCATGAAAACAACAATCGTCCGGGCTGGCGCAACCGCGCTGGTTTTCGCCGGCCTGCTGGGTGCAGCGACCGCCGTCGTGGCGCAACAGAACTGGCCGACGCGGCCGGTGCGCATGATCGTGCCGTTCGCCACCGGCGGCGGCACCGACATCCAGGCGCGCGTGTTCGCCACCAAGCTGCAGCCCCTGCTCGGCCAGCAGATCATCGTCGACAACCGCACCGGTGCCGGCGGCAATATCGGTGCGGAACTGGTGGCGAAAGCGGCACCGGACGGCTACACCGTGCTGTTCCAGTCGGCATCGCTCGCGGTCAATGCCACTCTGTACAGCAAGCTCAACTACAACGCCCTGCGCGATTTCGCGCCGGTGCTGCTGGTGTCATCGACGCCGCTGATCCTGGTGGTGCATCCCTCGGTGCCCGCAACCAACGTCAAGACGCTGATCGCGCTGGCGCGGGCGAAGCCCGGCGTATTCAACTTCGGCTCCAACAGCACCGGCACCACCAGCCACCTGTCGGCAGAGCTGTTCAAGACCATGACCAATACCAAGATGGCGCATGTGCCCTACAAGGGCGCGGGCCAGGCAGTGGTCGCACTGGCGAGCGGCGAAATCGACATGCTGTTCACCACCGTGCTCGCCGCGCTGCCGCACATGAACTCGGGCCGCATGCGCGGACTCGCGGTGACCACGCTCAAGCGCTCGCCGGCGCTGCCCAACATTCCCACAGTGGACGAGACGCTGAAAGGCTTCGAGAGCGACAACTGGTATGGCATGTTCTTCCCTGTCGGCACATCGCGCGACATCGTGATGCGCTTTCACACCGAGATGACGAAAGTGCTGAAGGATGCCGACGTGCGCGCGCTAATGGACAAGCAGGGCGCCGTGCCGCTGGGCAGCACGCCGGAAGAACTGGGCGAGTACCTGAAGCGCGAGATCGACAAGTACGCAAAAGTGATCAAGGCTTCGGGGGCGCGGGCGGATTAGGCATAGATCAAGCGAATAGGCCGTCAGGGCGACACCCGCCCCCGGTAATTGTTTCAATTGCTCTAAGCATCGTCGCTCTGGCCGCTTGGCAGCCACCCGACTCCTTGTCGTTTCAGGTAGTCACGAATCAACTGCCGGACTACCTGCGATGGCGTCGTGTCCCGCTCCGCGCACAATTGCTCGAGCGCTTTTTTCTTGGCGGGGTCTATTAGTATCGTAAGTCGCGCTGTTTTCTGTTCCATAAAGCCTCCCACTTTTTGCACTATAATACTATGCTAATTCTATTAGTATAGTATTATAACAATTAGAGGGTTGTTATCTATGATCGCCTTGCTGGAAGCCCACAGGGCCGGACTCTATGCCCGCGCGCATTGGCCTCCCAATATTGTCGCCGGCGTCATCGTTGCGGTGGTGGCCCTGCCATTGGCGATGGCCTTTGCGATTGCCAGCGGCGCCCGACCAGAGCACGGGCTTTACACCGCGATCATTGGCGGAGGGCTGGTGGCCATCTTCGGCGGTAGTCGCCTGCAGATAGCTGGTCCGACCGGTGCCTTTATCGCCATCCTGGCGGGCGTCACAGCAAAGTACGGTATTGCAGGCTTGCAGGTAGCCACGCTCATGGCCGGAATCATCTTATTGCTGATGGGTATGACGCGCATGGGCGGCGTAATCAAGTTCATTCCCGCCCCTGTGATTGTGGGTTTCACCTCGGGCATTGGCGTAATCATTTTCGTAGGCCAGTGGCGCGACTTTCTGGGCTTGCCGGCAGTGGGTGGCGAGCACTTTCACGAGAAACTCTGGCACCTGATACAGGTATTACCTCAAATTCATCTGCCCACCGCTGGTCTGGCGCTCGTTAGCCTCGGGCTCATCCTCTACGCGCCCCACATCAAATGGCTGGAGCGCGTGCCGGGACCGCTGATAGCGATGATTGTGGCCACGGCAATCCAGTCTGTGCTGCAAATTCCCGGCGTAGCAACAATAGGCAGCGCGTTCGGCGGCATCCCGACCGGCCTACCCTCTTTCACGCTGCCTGACCTAACGATTGGGCAATTGATCATGCTGATAGGCCCGGCTTTTACGATCGCAATGCTGGGCGCGATCGAATCGCTGCTCTCGGCAGTTGTGGCCGACGGCATGGCCGGCACCCGGCATAACTCGAATCAGGAACTGATAGGCCAGGGTATTGCGAATATCGTTACACCGTTATTCGGCGGTTTTGCGGCCACCGGTGCCATAGCTCGGACTGCCACCAACATACGCAACGGGGCCACCAGCCCGCTTGCGGGGCTCGTCCATGCAACAACGCTCGTCGGTGTACTGCTGTTTATGGCTCCCTTAGCTTCCAGCATTCCGCTCGCGGCGCTCGCAGCAATCCTGTTCTTAGTTGCCTGGAACATGAGCGAGGTGAGGCACTTTGCTTACATTCTGCGTAAAGCGCCTACTGCTGACCGCACCATCCTCGTTATCACGTTCTTGCTAACCGTACTTGCAGATCTCGTAGTAGCGGTCAATGTCGGCGTAATTCTTGCAATCCTGCATTTCCTGCGCCGCATGTCAGAGGCTGTCGACACAAAACAGGTTGACAACCAAGTGCTGCAAGTCGAGTTGGCTCAGCATGGCATCGATCATTTGCCACCGGGCACGATGGTGTATGAAATCAACGGCCCGATGTTCTTCGGCGCAGTTGAAGCTTTTGAGCGGGCATTACTGCAAACTCATACTGATCCCAAGACCCTGATCATCCGGCTAAGACAGGTGCCTTTCATAGACATCACCGGTATTCAAATGCTGGAAGAAGTCACCGACAAACTGCGCGCGCGCGGGGTGAAGGTCGTGTTGTGCGAAGGCAATGATCGAGTGCTGGCCAAATTGAGCAGGGCGGGCATAGTGGGAAAACAACCGGAAGATTTTTACGTAAGCAAGCTCATCGATGCCATCCATGGGGCAATCGAGGACAATAATGCGGACACCCATCACAAGAAAGAACGGACCGACATTGCCAGATGATTCATCAATGTTGGCGGGGATTGTTTTCGCAACGACAAAGACAACAAACAATTAAACGGACCCGCACCTGGTTGCAAGATCCCCCCATAAGGGAGAACCGCCCTCAACTGCCATCGTCAGCATGACCACACCCCTCCTCACCCGGCCAGTACACGAAGCCCTGCGCGCCGCCGCGCGCGACGGCATGACCACGGTCGAATGCTCGCTGGACCTGGGGCGCTCGCGCACGACGGTCGAGGTGGGCGCCGCAGGCTGGACGTGGCAGGGCCGGCAGTATCCTTTCATGGACACCTGCCGTGAGCGCACGATCTATTACTGGACGGGTGCAGCGTTCGAGCCGGTGGCGCGCTTCAGCACTGCGCTGCTCAAGCTGGTGCCCACCGAGTGGGGGCCGCCGACGTTTGAAATCGACGGCATCAAGATGCTGCCCACGGCGCAGGTTTCGCCTTATGTGGATGCCGAGCGCAAGGTGGGCCTGATCCAGCCGCGCGGCAAGCTGATCCTCGACACCTGCGGCGGCCTGGGCTATTTCGCCGCGTGGTGCCTGCAGGGCGGGGCGCGGCAGGTGCAGTCGTACGAAAAAAATCCCGACGTGATCTGGCTGCGCAGCCTCAATCCGTGGTCGCCGCCGTCCGGTCCCGCGCTGGCGCTGACGCAGGGCGACATTGCCGAAGAGATTGCCGGGCTGCCCGCTGCCGCGTTCGATGCCATCCTGCACGATCCGCCGCGCTTCGGCATCGCCGGCGAACTCTACTCGCAGGTGTTTTACGACCAGCTGGCGCGGGTGATCAAACGCAAGGGCAGGCTGTTCCATTACACCGGCACACCGAACAAGCTCACCTCGGGCCGCGATGTGCCTGACGAAGTGGCGAAACGCCTGCAGCGTGCCGGCTTCACAGTGACGGCGAACGGCGACGGGCTGCTGGCGGTGAAGAAATAATCGCGCGCAACCCGGGCACGAACGGGATGGCGCCGGGAATCCTCACTTGCGCTTCTTCGACTCCAGCTTGGCCTTGAGGTCCGCAAACGGATTGAAAGTCGCGGCCGGCAGTTCGGTTTTGTTGTCGGTGCGCCCCGCCATGTCCTTGAGCTTGGAATGCTCGTGCTCGTGGCAGTAGGTGCACAGCAGTTCCCAGTTGCTGCCGTCGGGCGGGTTGTCGTCGTGGTTGCCGTTCTTGTGATGCACTTCCAGCAATTGCAGGTTGCCGTGCGTGAAGGTGCGCGCGCAGCGCCCGCACACCCACGGAAAAAGCTTGAGCGCCCGCTCCCGGTATCCCGCCGCGCGCTGGTCGGCGGCGCGCCGCGCGTCGCGGATCACCTGATCCAGACGGTCGTTTGAGCTGCTCATGTGCGCCTCTTGCCCGCAATTCTCTCCCGCCTGCATCAGCATGAGAAGGTCAGCGGCATGAGGAGTTGCCGGTAAAGCACATGCTCCGCAGGGTTAATTTATAAGTATTTGATTTAATTGATATTTTTATTGCATCAGCAATGCCGCCCGCCCCGTGACCGACCCCGTTTCCAGCTGCTGGTGTATGGCTTCTGCCTGGGTAAACGGCACTTTCTCCGTCACCAGCGGCCATAGGTCGCCGCGCGCGACGAGTTCCAGCGAGTCCATCACTTCCTGACGCGTGGCATAGCGGCTGCCGAGAATTTCGAGTTCCTTGCGCAGCATGGCGGCGGGGTCGGCCTGGAAGGGCGCGCCGTGGCCGCCCAGCGTCACCAGCCGCCCGCCCCTGGCGAGCGCGCCGAATGCGGCCTGCAGCGTGTCGGGGGCGCTGACGAAATCGATGGCGACATCGACGCCGCGCCCGCCGGTGAGCTCCATGAGCTGCTCGGTGACACGGCCTTCGGAAGCGTCCACCGTGGCATCGGCGCCGGCCTTGAGGCAGGCCTCGAACTTGGAGGCCATCACGTCCACCGCGATGACTTTGCGCGCGCGCGCCCAGCGCGCCACCATCAGCATGTGCACGCCGAGCCCGCCGCCCGCGCCGAACACCGCGACAGTGTCGTGCGGCGTCATGCGCGCGCGGCGCGTGACCTTCACCGGCGTGGCGATGGCGTCACAGATCACGCCGATCTCGGCGGGATTGCGCTTCCAGTCCATGCCCTCGGGCAGCCTGATGAAGTTCTGCGCCGGCAGCTTGATGTATTCGGCGTAGCCGCCATCGATTTCGCGCCCGACGTAGCCGCCGAAGTTCTCGCACAGCGTGGCACGGTCGATGCGGCACCAGCGGCATTCGCCGCAGGTGAGATAGAAATACGCGGTGACGGCGTCGCCCGCCTTGAGCGCCTTGACGCCGGCGCCGGTGGCGACGATCTCGGCGGTGATCTCGTGGCCGAGGATGCGCGGATAGTCGAGCTTGAGGCGCCCGGCGCGCGCATGATGGATGGTGAGCCCTGCGCCGCAGGCCAGCACCCGCGCCACCGCCTCGCCCGGACCGGGCACGGGATCGGGCACGGTTTCCAGCGTGAGCGGCGTGTTGGGCGCCTTGAGCAGCATTGCTTTCATGAAAGTCTTACAAGGCGTAGTTTATCCGCAGGCACATGACGGCTACTTTGCGCCTTCCTTGGCCTTGCTTCCATCGGGTATCCCGATAAAGCGCGACAGAAATGCGGAAGTCATTTTATAAGCATCCGCCGTGGAGTCCGGATTGCCTCCGGTAATCACCGGACCTACTGCTGCACCAGTGTAAAGGCTGGGTGGACGCGGATGATCGAAAGCATGGTGAGTATCCGGGTAAATCTTGATGTTGAAGGAGGCGCTGCCCGGCGCCTGCCGCTCGGCCAGCGCAAGGCAAGATGCCGCAGGATTCCACGTGTCTTTCTCACCGACAAACGCCTGTATCGGCGCATAGGGAGAAAATTGTTCGTTTACTCTGTCGCATTCAGGGTAAAACATGATTGCTGCCGTAAACCCGGCGCCCATTTTTTTCAAATAGCGTAATTCCTTGTTCATGGCCTGAAAACTGCCGGCCGCACCCCATGTCACCATGAAAATTTTATCAGCCGTTACATCACCCCGGCCGCGCAAGTACACGAGGCCCCCAAGAGAATCCATTAGCCTGGTTTCGGTGTCGATTGACCTCGTTTTTGGAGGTATCGAACAGATCTCCTTGAGCCCTCTGGGATTAAATCCATCAACCAGCAACACAGTGATCCCAAGGCTATTCAGGTACCTCGCCATCCTCCGATAGTTGGGACGTATCTGTGCTCCATCGGGCGATAACAGGCCGCTGCAAGCGGGAGCCAGAATTGCGCCTGGAGATTTGCCATCGGTTTTTGCCTTCAGCAGGTAGCCTTTGATTTTTACCGGTGTTGGAGAAAACAACCCGGTCGTTTCGATGCTGTCGAAATCAATCTGTTCGTAAGCAGGCGGCTGAACAGGAGTAACGCCGCCCTTCTTGATATCCGTCACAGCATCTGCCGAATAAGTGGCGTTAGGAGCCGTTCCCAGCAACAGGCAAAGGACGGAAAGGCCGGCGGCCTTGCATATGGTCATTATTGATACCCCGAAAGTATCTGATCGTTGTAATTAAATTCTGCTCGAACAACAGAGAAAAGAATGCTTGATTCGGATTAATCCTTCCCATTCAACCCGAATTTCGTCACGCCATAAAACCATGAGAGGAGCATGCGTCTTGGAATATCGGAACAATTTCATCCTACCACCTCTCGCAGGTAAAATGCGGGTTTCCCCCGGCCACACCATTCGCCGTTCAAGCGGTCTGCCACATCCAATCTGCCCGGAACCACATGCCAGACAACATTCGCGACGCCATTGTCATTCGCGGCGCGCGCCAGAACAATCTCAAGAACCTGACGCTGGAGCTGCCGGCGAACGAGCTGATCGTGGTCACCGGCGTTTCGGGCTCGGGCAAATCGTCCCTGGTGTTCGACACGCTGTATGCCGAGGGCCAGCGCCGCTACGTCGAGACCTTCTCGCCCTACGCGCGCCAGTTTCTCGACCGCATGGACAAGCCGCAGGTCGACGCCATCGAGGGCATTCCGCCGGCGATTGCCATCGACCAGACCAATCCGGTACGCACCTCGCGCTCCACGGTCGGCACCATGACCGAGTTGAACGACCACCTCAAGCTGCTGTTCGCACGCGCCGCGCATCTGTACTGCCGCGGCTGCGGCCAGCCGGTGCGCCGCGACACGCCGCAGAGCATTCACGCGGCAATCGCCGCGCGCAGCAGCGCGGCAGGCGACCCGCGGCTGGTGATTGCGTTTCCGGTGGCGGTGCCGAAGAACTTCTCGGCAGCGGAGGTGAAAAAACTGCTCGAAGCGCAGGGCTATACCCGCTTCCTGCACGAAGGCAAGGACGAGCTGGAGGTGGTGCAGGACCGGCTGCGCGCGGGCAGCGCGGAGCGCGCGCGCATCGTCGAGGCACTAGAAGCCGCGCTCAGGATCGGACAGGGCCGCGTCAACGTGCACGTGTCCGCCGAAGCGGATGCCGCCGCTCCGACGGACACGGTGTGGCGCTTTTCCGCCGGACTGCATTGTGCCGACTGCGACATTCACTACCAGGAGCCCACGCCCAGCCTGTTTTCCTTCAATTCTCCGGTCGGCGCGTGCGATACCTGCCGCGGCTTCGGGCGCGTCATCGGCGTCGATTACGGCCTGATCATTCCCGACGAATCCAAAACGCTGGCGCAGGGCGCGGTCAAGCCGTGGCAGACGCCGAGTTTTCACGAATGCCAGGACGATCTGGAGAAATACGCGAAAAAGCGCGGCATCCCGCTGGATACGCCGTGGCACAGGCTGACGCCGGAACAGCAGCGCTGGGTGCTCGATGGCGAAGCGGAATGGGTGAGCTGGAGCAAGTCCTGGCCCGGCATCTGGTACGGCGTCGGCCGTTTTTTCAAATGGCTGGAGACAAAAGCATACAAGATGCACATCCGCGTGCTGCTGTCGAAGTACCGCGCCTACACCCCGTGCGATGCGTGCGACGGCGCGCGGCTCAAGACTGCGGCGCTGCTGTGGCGCCTGGGCACGCGCGAAGACGGCGCGCGCATGCTGGGCGAGGCGGCGCGCTTCCGGCCGCGCGGCGCCACTTATTCCGACGCGGCGCTGGCCCGGCTTCCCGGCCTCACCCTGCACGACCTGATGCTGCTGCCCATCGAACGCACCCGGGACTTCATGGCCGGGCTGCAATTGCCGGCGCCGCTGGACGAGGCGACCGACCTGCTGCTCGGCGAAATCCGCACCCGGCTCGCCTATCTCACGCAGGTCGGGTTGGGCTACCTCACGCTTGATCGCCAGTCGCGCACGCTCTCCGGCGGCGAAGTGCAGCGCATCAATCTCACCACCGCGCTCGGCACCTCGCTGGTCAACACGCTGTTCGTGCTCGACGAGCCTTCGATCGGGCTGCATCCGCGCGACATGGGACGCGTCATCGAGGTCATGCACAGGCTGCGCGATGCCGGCAACTCGCTGGTGGTGGTGGAGCACGATCCGCAGATCATGTTCGCCGCCGACCGCATACTCGACATGGGGCCGGGCCCCGGCGAGCGTGGCGGCGAGATGGTGTGTTTCGACACGCCGGCGAAGCTGGCCAGATCACAAAGCTCGCTCACGGCGCGCTATCTGCGCGGGGAGCTGCGTGCCGACAGCGGCATCGCGCCCGTCGCGCCAGATGCGCGCGGCGCGCAAATCGAAGTGCTGGGTGCGGCCGAGCACAATCTCAAGAACATCGATGTCGCGATACCGCTCGCGCGCCTGGTGTGTGTCACCGGCGTGTCGGGCTCGGGCAAGTCGACGCTGGTGCAGGACGTGCTGCACGCCGCGCTGCTCAAGGCCAGGGGCAAGCCGGCCGAAATGCCGGGCAGGCACCGCGAGCTGAAGGGACACCAGCACATCGGCGACGTTGTCATGGTCGACCAGTCGCCGATCGGGCGCACCACGCGCTCCAATCCCGCAAGCTATGTCGGCGCGTTCGACGCCATACGCCAGCTGTTCGCGCAGGAGCCGCTGGCGCGGGAGCGCCACTACACCGCCGGCACCTTCAGCTTCAATTCCGGCAACGGCCGCTGCCCGACCTGCAGCGGCAGCGGTTTCGAGCATGTCGAGATGCAGTTCCTGTCCGATGTCTATCTGCGCTGCCCCGATTGCAACGGCAGGCGCTACCGCGACGAGGTGCTGGAACTGACGGTCCGCGGCAAGTCCATCGCCGACGTGCTCGACATGACGGTGAGCACGGCGCTGGCGTTTTTCGCCGATGAGGCGGAGGTGCAGCGCGTGCTGCGGCCGCTCGCCGACGTCGGACTGGAATACCTGCGGCTGGGCCAGCCAGTGCCCACGCTGTCAGGCGGTGAAGCGCAGCGGCTCAAGCTCGCCGGGCATCTGGCGCAGGCCGGGCGGGCGGCCCCTCACCCTGGCCCTCTCCCCGCCAGGCGGGGAGAGGGGACGAACAGCAAGTCCGCGGCGGGCGCAGAGAAGGGCACGCTGTTCCTGTTCGACGAGCCGACCACCGGCCTGCATTTCGATGACGTGGCGAAGCTGCTGCGCGCATTCCGCCAGCTGATCGCGGCCGGGCATTCGCTGATCGTCATCGAGCACAACCTCGACGTCATCCGCGCCGCCGACTGGATCATCGACCTCGGTCCCGAAGGCGGCGACGCCGGCGGCGAGATCGTGTGCGCGGGCACGGTGAACGAAGTACGGGCTTGCGCGGAATCCCACACCGGCAAGGCGCTGAGGGAGTATGAAATTGCACTCGCTACCCCTCTCCCCGCCGGCGGGGAGAGGGAAAAACTTCCCCTTCACCAGCATGGGAGCAAGGGGGAAACGCGCCCGCTCCGCCGGCACGCGGGAGCGGGAGTAATCCACATCCACAACGCGCGCGAGCACAACCTCAGGAACATCGATGTCGAGATTCCGCGCGGCAAATTCACCGTGGTGACCGGCGTGTCGGGCTCGGGCAAGTCCACGCTCGCCTTCGACATCCTGTTCGCGGAAGGCCAGCGCCGCTATCTCGAATCGCTCAACGCCTACGCGCGGCAGTTCGTGCAGTCGGCGGCGCGCCCCGACGTCGATGCGATTTTCGGCATCCCGCCCACGGTCGCCATCGAGCAGCGCACCAGCCGCGGCGGACGCAAGAGCACGGTGGCGACGCTCACCGAGATCTACCATTTCCTGCGCCTGCTCTACGTCAAGCTCGGCACGCAGTATTGCCCGGACTGCAATGTCGCCATCGAGCCGCAAAGCCTGGACGCGATCACCGCGCGCATCCTGCGCGATTACCGCGGCGACCGCGTCGGCCTGCTGGCGCCGCTGGTGATCGCGCGCAAGGGCTATTACACCGATCTCGCCAAGTGGGCCGCGGGCAAGGGCCATACCCATTTGCGCGTCGACGGCGAATTCCTGCCCACCGGCAAATGGCCGCGGCTGTCGCGCTTCCAGGAGCACACCATAGAGCTGCCGGTGGCTGACGTGCGCGTCGCGCCCGACAACGAGCGCGCGCTGCGCGACGGGCTTGCCGCAGCACTTGAGCATGGCAAGGGCGTGGTGCACGTGCTCGGCAACCTTGATTCGCTGGCGCAGGCGATGGAGCGCGGCAATCCGGCGCTCGTCAGATTGTCGCAAGCGGTGTTCTCGGTGAAGCGCGCCTGCCCCTCGTGCGGCAAAAGCTTTCCCGAACTCGATCCGCGGCTGTTCTCCTTCAATTCCAAGCACGGCTGGTGCACAGCCTGCTACGGCACCGGCCTCAGGCTCACCGGCGTCGACTGGAACGAGGAGCGCGAGAAAACCGGCACCGAGGATCACGTTCTGGATTCGTGGCTGGAATGGCTGGAAATCGAGGAGACCTGCCCGTCCTGCGATGGCAGGCGCCTCAACCGCGAGGCGCTGGCGGTGCGCTACCGTGACACGTCCATCGCCGACCTGACGCGGCTGCCGGTGGCCAGGCTCGCCGCGTTTTTCCGCGACCGACCGCCGGCGGGGCGTGCCGCCGAAATCTCGCGCGACATCTTCGCCGAGCTCAACAGCCGGCTCGCCTTCCTCGACGAAGTCGGCCTGTCCTACCTCGCGCTGGACCGCGCCGCACCCACGCTGTCCGGGGGCGAGGCGCAGCGCATCCGCCTCGCCGCCCAGCTGGGCTCCAACCTGCGCGGCGTGTGCTACATCCTCGACGAGCCCACCATCGGCCTGCACCCGCGCGACAACCGCGTGCTGCTCGATACGCTGCAGAAACTCGAATCCCGCGGCAACACGCTGGTGGTGGTCGAGCATGACGAGGACACCATACGCCGCGCCGCGCACGTCATCGATCTCGGTCCCGGAGCGGGCAAGCTCGGCGGCCGGGTCATCGCCGCAGGCAGCGCGGCGGATCTCATGCGCCAGCCGGATTCGCTGACCGGCAGGTTTCTGGCGCAGCCGCTCAGGCATCCGCTGCACCCCGTGAGGCCGGTCGGCAAAAGCACGCCGGCGCTGGAAATCACCGGCGCAAGCCTGCACAACCTGCAGAAGATCAATGCGCGCGTGCCGCTAGGGCGACTGACGGTGGTCACCGGCGTCTCGGGCTCCGGAAAATCCACGCTGGCGCGCGACGTGCTGCACGCCAATCTCGCGCGCCTGGTCGCGCAGCAATCCGGGACCCGCAAGCGCGGCGGCCAGGTGCCGCTCACCGGCTGCAGCGCCATCCGCGGCTGGGAGCAGGTCGGACGCGTGCTCGAAGTCGACCAGACGCCGATCGGCAAGACGCCGCGCTCCTGCCCGGCCACCTATGTCGGCTTCTGGGACCAGATCAGGCGCCTGTTCGCGGAAGTGCCCGATGCGCGCATGCGCGGCTACGGCGCCAGCCGTTTTTCATTCAACACCAAGGGCGGCCGCTGCGAGGCGTGCGAGGGCCAGGGCCTCAAGAAAATCGAAATGAGTTTTCTGCCCGACGTGAAAGTGCTGTGCGAAGTATGCGGCGGCGCCCGCTTCAATCCCGAAACCCTGGCCGTGCGGCTCAAGGACAGATCGATAGGCGATGTGCTGGCGATGAGCATAGACGAAGCGGTCGGGTTTTTCGCGGCACATCCCGGCATCCATCATGCGCTCACGCTGCTGCAGGACGTGGGTCTGGGTTACCTGACGCTGGGCCAGCAAAGCCCGACGCTGTCCGGCGGCGAGGCGCAGCGCATCAAGCTGGTCACCGAGCTTGCAAAAGTACGCAATGGCGTGCGCCTCACCCCTCACCCCTCACGCCTTACGCTGTATGTGCTGGACGAACCCACCGTCGGCCTGCACATGGCCGACGTGGAAAAGCTGCTGCATGTACTGCACCGGCTGGTCGACGCCGGCAATACGGTGGTGGTGATCGAGCACAACCTGGACGTGATTGCCGAAGCCGACTGGCTCATCGACCTGGGACCCGAGGGCGGCGACGGCGGCGGCCGCATCGTGGCACAGGGCGCGCCGCGCGATGTCATCGGCATGCCCGCTGCAAGCAGCAGCGGGCGCGGCAAGGCGGCGGCCGGAAATCATTCGCATACCGCACGCATCCTCGCTGAATTCCTGGCGCAGCGTACGACGGCCTGAACCGTCATGCGCTGTCGCCATTTGGCGACAGCAAATGTCCTTGTGCCGCAGAACAAGACAACCGGCGGCGTGTCCAATGCGTTGATGACATGTTGATGACATACAGATAACGCCGTTCTTCGCCGTTCTTGTATGTCTGCTCATCCGTCATCCCGGACAAGGAGGAAATAATGCACACTAAAACGCATACCCGTCTCAGCACATTCAAGCGCCTGGCTGCCGTGATCCTGGGCAGCGGCGCCCTGTTCACCGCGCTACCCGCCAACACCTATGGCGATCCGCCGCCGTGGGCGCCGGCGCATGGCTGGCGCAAGAAGAACGACCCGTACTATGTGGGCTATACCGGCAGGAAATGGGACAGGGACTACGGCATCGTCAGCGGCCGCTGCAACCGCGAAGCAGTCGGCGCAGTGCTCGGCGGAGTCACCGGCGGCGCCATCGGTTCGCAGGTCGGCAAGGGCAGCGGCCGCGATATCGCAATTCTGGTCGGCACCGTCGCCGGCGCCATCATCGGCGCGCAGATCGGCCGCGACATGGACCAGACCGACCGCGCCTGCATGGGACACGCGCTCGAGCTTGCCGCCGCCAACAAGCGCGTGTCGTGGACGGGCGCGGACAGGAACACGACCTACCTGCTGACGCCGCACGACGGTTTCAGGCAGAACGGCCGCCAATGCCGCGAATTCACGCTCACCACCACTTCCGGCGGCAGACAGCACGACGGCCGCGGCAAAGCCTGCCAGACCGCAGACGGCACCTGGCAGGTCGTCAGCTGATCTTCCGGCAACGGCGCGGCGCGCCTGCGTCAACGGCCCGCATGCGGTTAACCGATGCGGGCCGTTTTCATTGACAGATAGCGCGTTAGGATTTGTGCTTGCCCGCCCGCCAGCCACGGGCGGCGAGGTGCTTCTCGCCGACTTCGGCAGGCTCCTCCTCGAGAGGCGTGGCCATGGTGTCGTTCCAGCGGTTCATGAAGCCGAACATGGCCACCACGCCGGCGATTTCCACGATCTGCCCTTCGCTCCAGTGCTGTTTCATGCGATCGAACAACTCGTCGCTGACGTCGTTGGGCTGCGAGGCTGCGGCGATGGCGAAATCGAGCGCAACGCGTTCAGCCGCGCTGAACAGCGGGCTGCTGCGATATTCCCACACCGCTTCGAGCTTTGGCGCGTCGATGCCGAGCCGGAGCGACGCTCCGGCAGTGTGGGCCATTCAATACTGGCAGCCGTGCGCCCGGCTCGCAACATGGGCAAGCAGCCGCTTGAAGCCGAGCGGCACTTCACTGTCGGGATCCCACACCGCGGCAGCGAGCTGGGACAGCGCTTTGACCAGCTTGGGCTTGCGCTGCATGATGAGCACGCTGTTGGGCACGAAACCGAGTGCCCTGACGTAGGTGTCGAACGCGTTTTTCAGATCGGGCTGCGCATCGATGGGCAGCGGCTTGAGGCGGGGCATGGCAACTCCTGGCAGAGCGGGTTTTGACAGGCATCAACCATAGCACTTCCGCGCAGCGCCGGCATACGCGCGCAATCAATCGCGTCTATAATCGGCCTGTTTCGCGTTTGCCGCGCCTTTTCCGATTCGAGGTGCGGGGGCGATGCGGCAAACGACACGATCGTAACATTGCGCAGCGCATCCGCTGCAGCCACTTTCCGGGGCGACCACTGGCAGACATGATGACTCAACTCAAACCCCATACCAAGGACATCGGCGGCCTCGAAGTACGGCGCCTGCTGCCAGCACATCCACATCAGATGGTGGGGCCGTTCATTTTTTTCGACCACATGGGACCCGCCGAATTTGCACCGGGCCAGGGCATAGACGTGCGACCACATCCGCACATCGGGCTCGCCACCGTCACCTATCTGTTCGAGGGCGCGATCATGCACCGCGACAGCCTGGGCTGCGTGCAGCGCATCGAGCCGGGCGCCGTCAACTGGATGACTGCCGGCAGCGGCATCGTGCATTCCGAGCGCACGGACCCCGCGGACCGCGTGGCAGGCGCGCGCCTGCACGGCATACAGACCTGGATTGCGCTGCCCAAGGCGCACGAACAGACTGCACCGGCCTTCAGCCATCACCCGCAATCCTCGCTGCCCGTCATCACCCAGACCGGCGTCGAAATGCGCCTGATCGTGGGCAGCGCCTTCGGCAAGAAAGCACCCACACCGGCTTTTTCTGAAATTTTCTACCTGGCTGCCGAGATGGATGCGGAAGCCGCTTTCGAGCTGCCACCCGAGCATGAAGAGCGCGCGGTCTACGTCGTCGAGGGCAGCGTGCAGGTAGGCGGCGCGCCGCTTACCCCCCTGCACATGGCCGTGCTGCCGGCCGGTGCCGCAGTCAAGATAGAGGCCGCAAGCGCGGCACGCCTCATGCTTCTGGGCGGCGCCAAAATGGACGGTGAACGCCATATCTGGTGGAATTTCGTCGCCAGCTCGCGCGAATTGATTGAGGACGCCAAGGCGCGCTGGCGCGAGCAGCGCTTTGCGGCGGTGCCGGGCGAAACCGAGTTCATCCCGCTTCCCGCGCGCTGAGCAATGCTGATGTACGAAACCGGCGCTCGTACAACGCCCGGAGCGCACTGACGCAGGCCCGCCCGCCTTGAACAGCCTGCCCCGGACGCTCGCCAGCCTCATACCCGTCGCCTGCGTATTGCTGGCGGCGCATTTCCTCGCGCCGCGCCTCACCGATCTGCCGGCCTCGCTCGCCGGATTGCGGGTATACGGCGTCTACCTCCTGCTCGCGCTGGGCATGCTCGTCAGTCTGGCATTCCGGCGCGGAAGGGTGCTGTTCGCGCTGCTTGCGCTCGCGCTCGCCTACTTTGCCCATCGCGCCTTTCTGCAGCACGGGATGGACGGCCTGCCCGCACGCGCGGTATTCGCCGCGCTGTGCATTTTCGTACCCCTCGATCTGGGAATACTGAGCCTGCTGCGCGAGCGCGGCACCTTCAACTGGCATGGCCTGCGGCGGCTCGCCGTGGTCCTGGCGCAGGTCCTGTTCACCGCGTGGGTGGTGTACCGCGGCAGCGCGGCCATCGTCGCCGCGTTCCATGCCCCGCTGCTGGAAACCAGGCTGCTGGCGCAGCTGCCGCTGCCGCAGGCGGGCCTGGCAGCCATGGCTCTCGGACTGCTTACCGCGCTTGCCGCCTGGTTTGCCCGCCGTTCGCCGATCGATCTCGGTTTCACCGGCGCCATCGCCGCCTTCGCCATCGCCGCCGCCAACGTCGCCGCGCACGATGTTTACGCAGCCTTTATCGCCGCGGGCGCGCTGATCCTGACCGTTGCCGTGCTGCAGGACACGTTTCGCATGGCCTTCCGGGATGAACTCACCGCGCTGCCCAGCCGTCGCGCCCTCAACGAAAACCTGGCGGGGCTGGGCAGGCACTACACCCTCGCCATGATCGACGTCGATCATTTCAAGAAGATCAATGATGTCCACGGCCACGATATCGGGGACCAGGTGCTCAAGATGGTGGCCGTCCACCTCGCGCAAACCGGCGGCGGCAGCAGTGCCTACCGCTACGGCGGCGAGGAGTTCGCAGTGCTGTTCCCGGGCAAGAGCATGCGCGATGCCCTGCCTTACCTTGAAGCGCTGCGCAAGAACATTGCCGACTACGAAATGGCCATGCGCAGCGGCGACCGCGCGGCCGAGGGCAAGGCAGGCAAGAAAAATGGCGGCGCCAGACGCGCCGGAAAAACAGTGTCGGTCACCATCAGCATAGGGGTCGCCGAACGCAACGAGCGCCTGCTCACGCCCGAGGACGTGTTGCAGACGGCCGACAAGGCTCTCTACCGCGCCAAGCGCGGCGGCCGCAACCGGGTCAGCCGCTGACTTGGAAAATACGGATAAAACAGAATATTGAAAAACACCGCTAGGTGGCAGCAGCCTGATGCCGGCTCCACGGTAGAATAGCGCCTCAGGAAAAATAGCCCCGATGAATCTCGCCCATCTGCGCCAGGAATACATGCGCGAAAGCCTGGATGAACAGGACGTCGCGCGCGACCCCATCACCCAATTCAACCGCTGGTTTGAGGAGGCCGTCAAAGCGCGCATGCCCATCGTGAATGCGATGACGCTTGCCACGGCCTCGACCGCGGGCCGCCCGGCAGCGCGCATCGTGCTGCTGAAGGGCGTCGATCACGCCGGCTTCGTGTTTTATACCAGTTACGACAGCCGCAAGGGCCGGGAGATTGCCGCCAATCCCCACGCCGCACTGCTTTTTCACTGGACCGAGCTGGAGCGCGAGGTGCGCATCGAAGGCCGCGTCGAGAAAGTGCCGGCGGCAGAGTCCGATGCATACTTCGACGGACGGCCGCTCGGCAGCCGCCACGCCGCCATCGCCTCGCCGCAAAGCACGGTGGTGGCCAACCGCGCGGCGCTGGAAGCACGCTTCGCGGAAACCGAAAAACGCCACGGCAATGCCCCGCTGCGCCCGCAGCACTGGGGCGGCTATCGCGTCGTGCATGAAGCGGTTGAATTCTGGCAGGGCCGCTCCAACCGCCTTCACGACCGCATCCTCTACCGCAGGCAGCATGACGGCAGCTGGACCATAGCGCGGCTCGCCCCCTGACGCGGCCGCCCCCGCCCTTGCGCACTTCGCCGGTTTCAGCGTGACCTCCCGCCTGTCCGAGCGCCGCTGGTTCGACGCCATGCTGGCCTGGTATTTCGTCAGCGTCTGGGGTTCCGGCTTCATCGCCACCAAGATCGGCCTGCAGCATGCGGCACCCTTCACTTTCCTGGCGCTGCGCTTCGCCTTCGGCCTGTGCTGCCTGATTCCCATCATGCTGATCATGCGGCCGCGGCTTCCCGCCACGCGCGCCGAGTTCGGCCATGTGGTGGTTGCCGGGCTGCTGATGCACGCCGTGCATCTGGGCGGCAGCCATTACACCCAGTACCTGGGCATGTCTGCCGGCATTACCGCGCTGCTGCTGTCGGCACAGCCCCTGCTCACCGCGCTGATTGCCGCGCGCTGGATGGGCGAGAGCCTTGCGCGGCGGCAATGGCTGGGCATCATGGTCGGGCTGGCCGGCGTGGCGCTGGTGGTGTGGCACAAGGTGGACATCCGCGAGGCCACCGTCGGCAGCCTGATCGCGGTTACCGTGTCGCTCGCCGGCGTGACCGCCGGCACGCTTTACCAGCGCACCTTCTGTCCGCTGGTCGATCTGCGCTCGGCGGCACTGATACAGTTTGCCGCCAACATCGCGGTGCTGGCGCCGCTGGCCTGGGCGGTGGAAGATATGCAGGTGCACTGGTCGTGGTCGCTGGCCGGGGCGATCCTGTTCCTGGTGATCGGCGCGTCGATACTGGCGGTCAGTGCGCTGCACACCCTGATGCGCCGCGGCCAGGCAACGCGGGTGACGAGCCTGATCTACCTGACCCCGATCTTCGCCGTGGTGCTTGAGCTTTGGATGTTCGGCGTGATGCCGACGGGGCTGAGCATCGCCGGCATCGTGGTTACCTGCTCCGGCGTCGCGCTGGTAGCATGGCGCGGCCCTGCCCCGCAAAAGCCACGCAGCGAAAGCACCAAGTGAAATTCATTCTCGTCTGCATTCTCACCGTGCTGATCCACGTGAACGTTGCCGGCAGCCGCATCGACCTGTCGCTGTTCGCGCTCACGCTGGGCGCATCGCCGCTTACGGTGGGCGTGCTGATGTCGCTGCTCGCGCTGCTGCCGATGTGCTTTTCGGTCTACGTGGGCAGGGCCATCGACCGCATTGGCATCCGCGTGCCCATGATTGCCGGGTCCGCGGGCATCATGCTGGGCAGCGTGCTCGCCTACGCCTGGCCGCGCCTGGAAGTGCTGTTCGTCACGAGCTGCCTGGTGGGCTCGGGCTTCATGCTGTTCCATATCGCCGTCAACCACGCCGCAGCCGCGCTCGGCCGCCCCGAGGATCGAGCCCGCAATTTCAGCCTGCTTGCGCTGGGCTTCTCGACCTCGGGCTTCATCGGCCCCACTCTCGCCGGCTTCGCCATCGACTGGATCGGGCACCGCAACACCTTCCTGCTGCTCTCGGGTTTCGCCCTGATCAGCCTGATCGTGCTCGCCACCATCAGAATCGAGGTGCCGCGCAGCGACACCCACGAGCACGAGCGCGGCAAGCGGCGGGTGATCGATCTGCTGCGCGATCCCGTGCTGCGGCGGGTATTCGTGGTCAGCGCCGCGCTGTCGATGGCCTGGGAGCTGTTCACTTTCGTGATGCCGATCCACGGCTCGCAGCTCGGGCTGTCGGCTTCGACCATTGGCATCATTCTCGGCAGCTTCGGCGCCGCGATCTTCTGCGTGCGGGTGGTGCTGCCGCTGGTCGTGCACCGCGTCCATGAGTGGAAGCTGCTGATCAGCGCCATGCTCATGACCGGCGTTGCCCTGTTCGCGCTGCCCTTTGTCGCCAACGTGCCGCTGCTGATCGCGCTCGCCTTCCTGCTGGGCATGGGACTGGGCGGAACCCAGCCGATGATCCTGGCGCTGCTCTACAGCAAGGCGCCGCAGGGACGCGGCGCTGAAGCCGTCGGCGTGCGCACGCTGCTTCTCAATGCCAGCCAGGCCGGCATTCCGCTGCTGTTCGGGGCGCTGGGTGCGGCGCTGGGCATGGCGCCGGCATTCTGGGCGATGGCACTGGCGCTGCTCGGCGGCAGCTGGTACGCGCGCAAGGGCTGGTAGCACGGGCCGCTGCAGGCGGCCAACGCATGATGCGCATGATGCAAAAACAAACGGCCGGCACCGCGTTGCGGCTGCCGGCCGTTGGCTGAAGCGCAGAGTGCTTACTTGAGGTGCTTGTTGACCAGCTTGGTCATCTCAAACATCGACACCTGCTTCTTGCCGCCGAACACGTCCTTGAGCTTGTCGTCGGCATTGATCATGCGCCGGTTCTTGCTGTCCTGCAGGCCATTGCGCTTGATGTAATTCCAGATTTTCTTGGTGACTTCGGTACGCGGCATGGCGCCGTTGCCGATCACCGCGCCGAGTGCAGCGCTGGGCTGCATGGGCTTCATGAATGCAGCATTGGGTTTACGCTTAGCAGCGGCTTTCTTTTTTGCGGGTGCTTTCTTGCTGGACTTTTTCTTTGCAGCCATTGTATGTCTCCCGTTGGTGGGTGATAAAAATAATGTGAACGGTTGATTAGCCTTGCCACTGCGCATGGCAGGTGACGAGAGAATGCCGAGGAGAAACACACTTGTCAATCTCTTTTAGCACCTGTACCCCTCTGAAAAAAGCATGGTTGCACCCCTGCGCAAAGCATCGCACCGGCGGCACGCGCCTCCTAATTTGATAACCGGCGCCAACCGCCGCACAATACGCTGGCAGCCAGCGGGGAGCCTCGATGTACCTGACGCCACAAGAGCAACAGCAAATCAATGGGCTAGTCGCCGAAGTTGAAGCGGCAACCGGCACCCAGGTGCTGGTCGCCGTCATCGGCAAATCCGATTCCTACCCTGAGATCCCCTGGAAGGCGTTCGCCACCGGCGCGGCGATCGCCGCGCTCGCGGTCGTGCTGGACGACTGGCTGCGGCCGGGCTGGGCAGGCCCGCACTCCGCCATCTTTGATGTCATTGCGATTCTGGGCACAGGTGCGGCACTCGGCCTGCTGACGGTTTTCATCCCGTCCTTCGCGCGCCTGTTTCTCGACCGCCTGCGCGCCGACACCGAGGCCCGCCAGTACGCGCGGTCCCTGTTTCTTGAACGCGAATTATTCGCCACCCGGCAGCGCGCCGGCGTGCTGCTGCTGGTGAGCCGCTTCGAGCACGCCGTGGTCGTCCTGCCCGATGCGGCAATCCGCAGCCGCGTGGGCGAAGCCGAGCTCGGGCGCATCATTGCGCAGATGACGCCGCTGCTGGCGCAGGGCAAAACGGCAGACGCACTGTGCGCCGGCCTGCAGGCATTGCGGGCGCAGCTGATCGACCGTGGTTTCGGCGGCTCCGCCGGCGACGGCAACGAAATCGCCGCCAGCCTGGTGCAGGAGAAAGGCGCATGAGGTCGGCGCTCAGGCGCTGCCTGCTTGCCGCGTGCTGGCTTGCCGCCGCGCTGTGCGCGCAGGCTGCCGCCTTCGACATTCCCTATCTCAGCGGGCGTATCGTGGACGATGCCGAGCTGGTGTCGCCCACCGCACGTGACAGGCTGGGCGCCATGCTCAGGACGCACGAGCAGGCCACAGGCAACCAGGTCGTGCTGCTCACCGTCCCCACCATCGCGGGCGAGAGCATAGAGGAATACGCGCTCAAGGTTTTCGAGAACTGGAAGCTCGGCCAGAAGGGCAAGGACAACGGCGTGCTGGTGGTGGTGATTCCTCAGGACCGCAAAATGCGCATCGAAGTCGGTTACGGCCTGGAGGGAGTGCTCACCGACGTCGTAGCCAGCCGCATCATCCGCAACGTGATGACGCCCCGCTTCAAGGCCGGCAATTATGAGCAGGGCATCGCCGAGGGGCTGACGGCGATCATTGCCCAACTGGAGGGCAAGACCGCCGAAACCGGCGGCGCGTCCGCGCCGGCAGGCGGTGCGGCAGGCGGCAATTCCACGTTCAACATCGAGGCGCCGGACATGCCGCTCACGGAGCGCATCCTGATCGGCGCCTTTATCTTCGGCATCATCGGTCTGTTTACCTTCATGGGCATCATCACGCCTGGCGTGGGCTGGTTTTTGTATTTTTTCCTGATCCCGTTCTGGGCGATGTTCCCCATCGTGATCGTCGGCAGCAAGGGCGCGCTTGCACTGCTTGCCACCTACCTGGTTGCCTTTCCCGCCGCCAAAATCCTGGTGTCCCGTTCTTCCTGGTATGAGAAGGCCGCGCACGACCTCAAGAGCAAGGGCCAGGCGACCGTGGGCGGTTTTACCTTGAGCGGCGGCAGCAGCTCATCGGGGTCGTCGTGGAGTTCGGGGGGCGGATTCTCCGGCGGCGGCGGCAGTTCCGGCGGCGGCGGCAGCTCAGGCAGCTGGTAGTCCACCCGCGGGCTTGACGCGAGGCTCCCATGACCAAGCAGCTGCCCCTGTTTCCCGTGCCGGCACCTGCTGCCGATCCTCCCTCCCGGCAATCGGCCAAGCCTGGCAAACCACCCAGCCAGTCCAAGACCCGCCAGGCCGTCGTGGGTCCGGCTTCGGTGAGCCATGAGGTTACGAAACTCGGCAGACGCTTGCCACGCGAGCTCTATCTGGGCACCTCGTCGTGGTATTTCCCGGGGTGGAAAGGCATCGTCTGGGATCGTGCCGCCACCGAATCCGAGCTGGCGCGCCACGGGCTTGATGCGTATGCCCGGCATCCGCTGCTGCGCAGCGTGGGCATCGACCGCACCTTCTACGCACCCGTGCCTGCAGCGCAATTCGCCGCCTATGCGCAACAGGTGCCCGGGCACTTCCGATTCCTGGTCAAGGCGCCGCAACAGGTCACCAGCGCCTACCTGCGCAACGAGGATGGCAAACCCGCTGGCAACCGGCGGTTTCTTGATGCCGCGCTCGCCATTGAGAGCTTCATCCAACCCTGTTGCGAGGGGCTGGGGAACAAAGCGGGGCCGCTGCTGTTCCAGTTCTCCCCGCTGGGGAGGGTCGTCACGCGCGAGCCCGCGCGTTTTGCACAGCGACTGCACGATTTTCTCGCCGCCCTGCCCAGGCCGGGCACCGGCGGCGTGCCACTGGACGCCTTGTACGCAGTCGAGCTGCGCGACCCGGAGTTGCTGACGCGCGCGCTGTTCGCGGCGCTGAAAGACGCCAACGCGCGTTACTGCCTGGGCGTGCATCCGCGCATGCCACCGGTCGCGGCACAGGCCGCGGCGATGGCCGGCTTCGGGCATGGGCCGCTCGTGGTGCGCTGGAATCTGCATGCCGGCCATGTTTACGAGGAAGCAAAAGCGCAGTACGCCCCGTTCGACCGCCTGGTGGAGGAAGACTCCGCGACGCGGGAATCCATTGCGCGGCTTGTCGCGGCGACGCTCGCGGCAAAACAGCCTGCGTTCGTGATCGCCAACAACAAAGCCGAAGGCTCGGCGCCGCTGACGCTGGTCAAGCTTGCGCAGGCCATTCATGGCGCGCTAAGGGCACGCTGAACCCGTACGCCACAGGCCTGCTTCAGTCGATTTTCTTGAGCCTGTCCAGGAAGTGCTTGCGGAATTTCTGGATTTTCGGCGCCACCACGAACTGGCAGTACGGCTGGTACGGATTGCGTTCGAAATATTCCTGATGGTAACCCTCGGCAACGTAAAACGCTGACGCCGGCGCGACTTCGGTCACAATCGGGTCATGCCATAGCTTGGCGGCGTTCAGATTGGCGATCACCTGCTCGGCCGCCGTCTTTTGCCCGGCGGAATGGTAAAAAATCGCCGAACGATACTGTGTGCCTACATCGTTGCCCTGGCGGTTGGGCGTCGTCGGGTCGTGAATCACGAAAAACACATCGAGAATTTCCCTGAAGGAAACCGCCTGCGGATCGAAAGTGATCTGCACCACCTCGGCATGGCCGGTGCTCCCGCCGCATACTTCCTCGTAGGTAGGGTTGGCCTTGTGCCCGCCCATATAGCCGGACTCGACCGATTCGACCCCGCGCAAGCCGTCGAAAACCGCCTCCAGGCACCAGAAACAGCCTCCGCCCAGAGTGGCGATTTCCCGGCCGTACGTCGTTGTGGATGCAGATTGCATGTGGCATGTCCTCGTTGTTTCGCGCTTTCGTCGCGCGCTTTTGCGCGTAATCGATACGAGTACCCGGCGGTTCGCCGCGGGGCTGCTGTCGGCAAAATTATTTGCCGGTGTGATAACCCGTCACGCGCTCGACTTCGTTTTTTGAACCCAGGATCACGCCCACGCGCTGGTGCAGGGCGCCGGGCTGGACATCAAGTATGCGCTGCGTGCCGTTGGTCGCGGCACCGCCGGCCTGCTCGACGATGAAGGACATCGGATTCGCTTCGTACATCAGCCGCAGCCGGCCTTCCTTGTGCTTGGCATCGCACGGATACATGAACACACCGCCGCGGCACAGGATGCGGTAGACATCAGCCACCATGGAGGCCACCCAGCGCATGTTGAAATCCTTGCCGCGCGGCCCGGTCTTGCCGGCGAGACATTCGTCGATATAGCGCTTGACCGGCGCGCCCCAGTTTCTCATGTTGGAAGCGTTGATCGCGAATTCCTGGGTGTCCTCGGGGATCGTGATGCGCTCCTGGGTCAGCACGAACGAGCCCAGCTCGCGGTCAAGCGTGAAGCCGACAACACCGTTGCCGACCGTGAGCACGAGAATGGTGGCCGCGCCGTAAACCGCAAACCCCGCCGCCACCTGTTTCGCGCCGGGCTGCAGGAATGCCTTGTCGTCGGGCTCGGTCACGCCATCGGGACAACGCAGCACCGAGAATATGGTGCCGACCGATATGTTGACGTCGAGGTTGGACGAGCCGTCGAGCGGATCCATCAGCAGCAGGAATTCGCCCTTGGGATAGCGGTTGGGGATCTGGTAGGGCCCGTCCATCTCTTCGGACACCATGGCCGCCAGCTGACCGCCCCACTCATTTGCCTCGATCAGCACCTCGTTGGCGATGACGTCGAGCTTCTTCTGCGCTTCGCCCTGCACGTTCTGCGATCCGACCGCATCGCCGATGCCCGCCAGCGGGCCTTTGCTCACCGCGTGGCTGATCGCCTTGCAGGCGCGCGCGACAACCTCGATCAGCAGGCGCAACTGGGGGGAGACCGTGCCGTGGTTGCGCTGCTGCTCGATCAGATACTGGGTAAGGGTGATTCGACGCATGGTTTCTCCACTGGATTAGCGGCCTTTGGGAACGCGAATTATCCGCTATACTTGAATCCGCCTCAATGCATCCTGCGTATATTGCCGTGGCAAAACCAGCCGCCTTTCCTTCATCACGCACAGGATAAAACCATGAACGTCTTGTCCTTGAAAATCTTGTCGTTGCGCCTGCTTGCCTGCCTTGCGCTTGCCGCCGGGTTGAGCCTGTCTGCCCATGCCCAGACGGCCAAGCGCGCGCCTGCCGCACCGGCCGCGGCCTATGTCAAAGCCACGTTCGCCGGGGGCTGCTTCTGGTGCGTTGAAGAGGCCTTCGATGCTGCGCCGGGGGTGATCTCCACTGTGTCCGGCTACATGGGCGGGCAGACCAAGAACCCGACTTACGAATCGGTGTCCAGCGGACGCACCGGGCATACCGAGGTGGTGCAGGTCGAGTACGATCCGACGAAAATCAGTTATGAAAAGCTGCTCGACCTGTTCTGGCGCAACATCGACCCCACGCAGCGCGACGGCCAGTTCTGTGATCACGGCTCTCAATACCGCAGCGGGGTTTTCTATCATGACGCAGAGCAGAAAAAGCTGGCCGAGGCATCGAAAGCGGCACTCCTGAAGAACAAGCCATTCAAGGGCGATGTCGTGACCGAGATAACCGCCGCAAGCGAATTCTACCGCGCCGAGGAATATCACCAGGACTACTACAAGAAGAATCCGGCTCGCTACAAGTTTTACAAGACCGGCTGCGGCCGCGCAGCGCGCCTGAAGGAACTGTGGGGCAAGGCTGCAAACTAGCGCGCAGAAAGCGCGACAGCATTGAAGCGCCTGCTGTTGCTGGGTGGCGGCCATAGCCACGTCGAGGTGCTGCGCCGTTTCGGCCTGCAGGCATGCGGCGATGTGCGCATCACTCTCGTCAGTCCGGACCGCTACACACCCTATTCCGGCATGCTGCCCGGTTTCATCGCCGGGCATTACACGTTCCACGACTGCCATATCGACCTTGAGCGGGTAAGCGGATTTGCCGGCGCGCATTTTTTGCAGGCACGCGCGATCGGCGTCGACCCCGCACGGCGCACGGTGCTGATGGCCGACGGCGCCGCGCTGCAGTACGACATCGCTTCCATCGACATCGGCTCGGTGCCGCCGACAGCCGGCATTCCCGGCGCGGCCGAAAACACGATCGCCGTGAAACCAGTGGGGGATTTTCTGCGCGCATGGGACGGGCTTGCCGGCGCTGCGGCACATGCACCGCAACGAATAGCCGTTGTCGGCGGCGGCGCGGCAGGCGTGGAGCTTCTGCTGTCCATGCAGCACCGCCTCGCGCAGACCGCGGCGGCGGGCAGGCTCCGCTTCCTGCTGGTCACCGAGGCGGGCCGCCTGCTTACCAGCCATGCGCCGGCGGCGCGTGCGGTGTTTGAACGCGTGCTGCGCGCAAGAAATGTCGATATCCATTACCGCAGCCGCGTTGCGCGCGTCGAGCCCGGCTCGCTCGTCACGGCAGATGATCAACGCATCGCGGCCGATGCCATCGTGTGGGCCACGGGCTCGGGCGCGCCGCCTTCGCTGCGCAATACGGGGCTCGCGCTGGACACTGCGGGCTTCATCGCAGTCAATGCTCAACTGCAGGCGATCATGCACCCTGATGTCTTTGCCGCCGGCGACTGCGCCACGATACAGGGCAGTCGCCATCCCAAGTCCGGCGTCTATGCGGTGCGCCAGGGACCGCTGCTGGCCGATAACCTGCAGCGCGCGCTGGCGGGCAAGCCACTGCGCGCCTACCGGCCGCAGCCGCGCGCCCTCGCCTTGATCAGCACGGGGGATCAGTTTGCCGTTGCGTCGTACGGAAGCTTTGCGCTATCTGGAAAATGGATATGGCACTGGAAGGATCGCATCGATCGCAGCTTCATGGCGAAGTACAACGCGTTGCGTGCCAAATCATCGTGATGCGTCATCGTGTTGCGGCGTTTCCGTAAGCCGCGCGTAAGCGCTGGGTAAGCGCGACGTAAGCTCGCGTAAGAGCCGGGAAAGTAACGTAACTCTTTGTAATTGTCATCGCCGTGGCATGCGGCCTCTCCTATGCTTTGCTCACTGGTGCCGGTATCCGCCGCATCCATTTAAAGGAGAGCATGATGATACGCAAAACACTGCTTGCGCTCGCCATAGGCAGCGCATTCGCCGCATCGATGTCCAATGTGTATGCCGAAGGCGATGATGAAAAGAAGAAACCGGATGCCCAGGTAATCCTGTCCGAGGGCGAGGAAGAGAAAAAGCCTGAAGCCCGGGTAATCCTGTCCGAGGACGACGACAAGAAAAAACCCGAGCAACCGCAGCTGGTCTGAGCATCATCAGGTTCAGGCAGCCGTAAATTCTTTGGTGAGCTGGCGTGCCGGGGCAATACCGGCACGCTTTTTTTTGCGGGATCAGGCGACCAGCTGCTGCGAACCATCTGCCGTCTCGCCATTGCGAGCACGGGCACGAAACTTGGGAAGAGGGGAATTAAAAATATTCTTTAAAAACAATATATTATGATATTGTCACGCGCGCGAACTTGCGTTTGCCGACCTGCAGCACAAAGGGGCCACCGCTGCCCAGCTTGAGCGCTTTGTCACTGACCTTCTCGCCATCGAGCTTCACGCCACCCTGCGCGATCATGCGCAGCGCTTCGGAAGTGCTGGCCGTCAGGCCGGCCTGCTTCAGCACCTGAGCAATCACCAGGCCGTCTCCCTCCGGCGCAAGCCTGATGTCGGGAATGTCAGCCGGAACTTCGCCCTGGCGGAAGCGCGCCTCAAAATCAGCGAGCGCAGCCTGCGCTGCCGACGGATTGTGAAAACGCGCGACGATTTCCTGGGCAAACTGGACTTTGATATCGCGCGGATTGCGTCCGGCTGCAACTTCGCGCTTCCAGCCGGCTATGGTCTGCAGCGACTCGAATGACAGCAATTCAATATATCGCCACATCAGCGCGTCGGAGACTGACATGATTTTGCCGAAGATGTCGTTCGCGCTTTCGTTGATGCCGATGTAGTTGCCCAGTGATTTCGACATCTTGTTCACGCCATCGAGGCCTTCGAGCAGCGGCATGGTCAGTATGCACTGCGGCGGCTGGCCGTGGTGTTTCTGCAGTTCGCGGCCCATCAGCAGGTTGAATTTCTGGTCGGTACCGCCAAGCTCGAGATCGGCTTTCAGCGCCACCGAATCGTAGCCCTGCACCAGCGGGTAAAGAAATTCGTGAATCGCGATCGGCTGGTTGCCCTTGTAGCGCTTGCTAAAATCATCGCGCTCCAGCATGCGCGCCACGGTATGGGTCGCGGCCAGCCGGATCATGTCGGCGGCAGTCAGCCTGTCCATCCATGAGGAGTTGAACACGACCTCGGTTCTGTTGCGGTCAAGGATCTTGAACACCTGTTCGGTGTAAGTCAGCGCATTCTGCGCCACGTCGTCGCGGTTGAGCGGCGGCCGCGTGGCATTCTTGCCCGTGGGATCGCCGATCATCCCGGTAAAGTCACCGATCAGGAACAGCACGTGATGCCCCAGGTCCTGCAGTTGCCGCAGCTTGTTGATGAGCACCGTGTGGCCAAGATGCAAATCGGGCGCAGTGGGATCAAAGCCGGCTTTGACGCGCAGCGGCCGGCCGGTTTTGAGCCGTTCCCCGAGTTCGGATTCGATCAGCAGTTCATCACAACCGCGCTTGATGATCTCGAGTTGCGCATCCGGCGTGGTCATAGTGTGACGGATTTCACGATACGAAATTTAAGGTTTGCCATCACGATTGATTCTGTTAAGCTTCCGGCTGAAAAAACTCAGGTAAATCATGCAGCAAGCTAAAAGCGTGATTCTAGCGCAAAACATGTTACGGCTGGTTTTGAGCAACAGGCTGACGCGGCTTTTTGTGGTCGCGGTATTACCTTTTGTCGGCGTGGTTGCCGCATTCGGCATCGCACCGAACACCGTAGTCGACCAGCCCGCCGTGTCCAAGGTGGTCGAGGAGGTTTCCCTGCCCGGCCTCGCCGCAGCCGCCGTCAACGAAGAAGAGGCGTTCTGGCGCGAAGAACGCATTCAGCGTGGCGACACCGTTGCCGCGCTGCTGTCACGGCTGCAGATAAACGACCCGGAAGCGGAATCGATTTTGCGCAACACCCGCGAAACCAGGGCATTCCGCCAGTTGGTGCCGGGACGCACCATACGCGCCAAGACCACGGCTGAAGGCAAGCTGCACGCATTGCGTTACCTCAGCAACAACACCCTGTTTTCGGTTGAGCGCGGCGCCAACGGCATTGCCGTTCTGGAACAGCCGGCGCAACTCGAACAGCGCACCCTGATGCAGTCCGGAGAGATCAGAAGCTCGCTGTTCGCCGCCACCGACGCCGCCAATCTTTCGGACGCCGTCGCCACCCAGATCGCCGATATCTTTTCGACCGACATCGATTTCCACCGCGACCTGCGCAAAGGCGACCGCTTCACCGTCGTTTACGAGGTCTTCTATCACCTCGGTGAGGTGGTGAGAAGCGGACGCGTGCTCGCTGCCGAATTCATCAATCAGGGCAAGACATACCAGGCGGTTTATTTCCAGAATGCCGAGGGCCAGGGCGGCTATTACACCTTCGATGGCAAAAATATCCGCAAGGCCTTCCTGCGTTCGCCCATTGAGTTTTCGCGCATCAGCTCAGGCTTCAGTGCCGCGCGCTTCCATCCAGTGCTCCAGCAGTGGCGCGCGCACAAGGGCATCGATTACGCCGCCGCGACCGGCACGCGCGTCAAGGCCACGGCGGACGGCGTAGTGGAGGTCGCGGGCAGGCAGGGCGGCTACGGCAATCTGGTCGTTCTGCGCCATCAGTCAAAATACACCACCTGGTACGGCCATCTCTCGGGATTTGCCAACGGCATACGCAAAGGGGCGCGCGTGTCCCAGGGCGACGTCATCGGCTACGTTGGCGCAACCGGGCTGGCAACCGGCCCTCACCTGCACTATGAGTTCCGCATTAACGATGTCCACCAGAATCCGCTGAAGGTGGTGATGCCGTCGGCTCCGCCGATCACCGCAGATCAAAAACCGCTGTTTGAAGCCGCGACTCAGCCCATGGCGCAGCGTCTCGAGCTGCTGCGCGGAACCATTACCGCGCGGCTGGATTAACCCTCAGTCCGGCCGGCGCCATGCCCGAACTCTACGTCGGGTTGATGTCAGGTACCAGCCTTGACGGCATAGATGCCGTGGTAGCCGATTTCGGCGAAGGTCATGCCAGCCTGCTTCACAGTCACTACCAGCCTTTCCAGCCGCAGCTGCGCGACACCCTGCTGGCGCTGCACGATAGCGGTCGTGATGAACTGCATCGTGCTGCCACCGCAGCCAACCAGCTTTCCCATGCCTACGCCGCGGCCATCCGCACGCTGCTCGCGCAGGCCGGCTTGGCGCCCTCGCAAATCACGGCCGTCGGCTGTCATGGGCAGACCGTGCGTCACCGCCCCGACGCCGGCTATACCATACAGCTCGTCAATGGCGCCCTGCTGGCGGAGCTGACTGGCATTGCCGTTGTGTGTGACTTCCGCAGCCGCGATATCGCGGCTGCCGGCCAGGGCGCGCCACTGGTTCCGGCATTCCACCGTGAGCTGCTTCATGCGCCCGACCGGCACCGCGTCATCGTCAATATCGGGGGCATCGCCAATCTGACCGACCTGCCGCCAGCGGGCCCCGTGACCGGCTTCGACTGCGGCCCGGGCAATATGCTGCTCGATGCCTGGATCATGGAACGACTGGGAAAGGCCTATGACGACGATGGCGCATGGGCGGCTCAAGGCAGGGTATTGCCTGCATTGCTCGACAAGCTGCTGTCCCACGACTTTTTCGCCTGCCCGCCGCCCAAGAGCACCGGTCGCGAAACCTTCAATATGGCATGGCTGAGGCGCACGCTTTGCGGTTCGGAATCCGATGTCGACGTGCAGGCGACGCTGCTGGAGCTGACGGCGGCCGGGATTGCCCAGGCCATCGACAATCACTGCAGCAGCGCGACGGAGGTGTTTCTGTGCGGCGGCGGCGCGCGCAATCAGGCGCTGGTCCGCCGCCTGTTCATGCTGCTGCCGGGAAAGCGTCTGGAGGCCACAGATGCGCTGGGCATTTCTGCGGAATGGCTGGAGGCGCTGGCATTCGCCTGGCTCGCCCACCAGACCCTGCTGGGCCGCCCCGGCAACCTGCCGGCGGTGACTGGCGCCCGCGGGCCGCGCGTTCTGGGCGCGATATATCCCGCGTGACAAAAGTTCTGCGCAAAACAAAAGCGGGGGCATCGCCCCCGCCGGTCAACGCACTTGCGGTAAAAGCAGGTTCGGTCAGGCGGAAAACGACGAGCCGCAGCCGCAGGTCGAAGTCGCGTTCGGATTCTTGATCACGAACTGCGCACCTTCGATGCCTTCCTGATAGTCGATTTCCGCGCCAGTCAGATACTGCAGGCTCATGGGATCGATGAGCAGCGTGACGCCGCCTTTCTGCATCGCCGTGTCGTCCTCATTGACGGTTTCGTCGAACGTGAATCCATATTGAAAACCCGAACAGCCGCCGCCCGTCACGAATACGCGCAGCTTCAACTCCGCATTGCCCTCCTCGTCAATCAGCTGCTTCACCTTGTTTGCCGCGCTGTCGGTGAATACCAGCGGGCTGGGCATTTCGGTCACTGCATTCATGGCTTGCTCCTGAAAAAATCCTTGCTGACTGCATGCTGAATCTGCGCCGATCGCGAGTCGGCGATGTTTTCGATCAATTTCTGCCACCTCTCATGCAACCGCTCAGTCTGCCGAGGCGGGCTTGAACTGCACGATCTTGTCGGATTTGCCCTCGTTTTGGTACACCATCCGGCCCTGCACTACTGCACCGGACTGGATCTCGAGCGTTTTATAGTATACATCCCCTGTGACCCTGGCCCTGGCCTGCAGTTCCACGCACTCGCTGGCATAGACCTGCCCCGTCACCGTACCATTAATAACCGCATGCGAAACGCGGATTTCGCCTTCAATCCGCGCCTGCTCGGACAACACCAGAGTTCCTGGTTTGCCGTCAGCGGCCGTCACATTGCCCCGCACCTGCCCGTCCACGCGCAGGCCACCGGTAAAACTGATGTCACCCTCGATCACGGTGCCGGTGCCGATCAGGCAATTGATGCGGTTCAGCGGCTTGCTGTCCTTGCTCCCGAACATGGCGGACTCCTCAGGAAAGGCTCACATTTTGCGTTAGTTTAGGCGTATTGCTGCCGTTTTCAAATACCCGGACCTGCATGCCCTGCACCACGGCATCAGGGGCGATTCTGAACGTGCCCTCGATGCGCTGGAAAAATTTGAAACTGAGCTGATACTCTCCGGCGTTCTGCTGGCCCTCCGCAGGCAGCATCAGCACGACCTTGCGGCCGCCCTGCTGCAGATTGAGCACGAACTGCAGCCTCCCCTTGAACTCCTGTCCGCGCTGCCCCGTCTGCACCAGCATCAGCCGGTAGCGGTATTCTCCGGGCAGCGCTTCCGGCTGCAGCTGAAAACGATTGACGGTAACCGTATCAGGCTTGCCCCCCGCCGGCATCAGCGACTGGAAAAACGCCAGGTCTTCCTTGAGGGTTGCATTTTCCTCGGCCAGCGCCTTGACCTGCTTCGCAAGATCGCCATAGGTGGCGCGCTCAATCCTCAACTGCTGCTCGGTCTGCGCAACCCTGGTGCGCAGTTCTGACAGTTCATGCTCACGAACGCTGACAGTTTCGCTCAGCTTCTTGAGCGCACGGTCTGCCTCGCTTTGGCGGAACCCGGCAAACTCCATGCCGAAATCGTAGGTTGCCCAGCCAATGCCCGACACCAGTGCGCCGATGATGATGATTCCCAGCCAGCGCCAATACCACGGCATGTGAGTGCGCACGGCGACATGCGGCGCAGAAATGCCGAATTTGCGCTGCAGTGCCTTAAGCCACTGTCTCGCCATTACTCAGGGAAGCAGTGCAACCTGCTCCAGCCCGGTGGTCTCTGGCAGTCCGAACATGATGTTCATGTTCTGCACAGCCTGTCCTGCTGCGCCCTTCACCAGATTGTCGATCACCGACAGCACGACAGCGATGTCGCCGCCCTGCGGCCGGTGCACGGCAATGCGGCAGTAGTTGGCGCCGCGCACCGAGCGCGTGTCGGGATGGCTGCCCGCCGGCATGACATCGACAAAGGCTTCGGTGGCATAACGTTTTTCGTACAGTGCCTGCAAGTCCACGGGCGCGGTCAAGCGTGCATACAGCGTGGCATGAATGCCGCGTATCATCGGGGTCAGATGCGGCACGAATACCAGTTTGACCGGCTTGCCGGCAAACTGCGTCAGTCCCTGGGTGATCTCGGGCAGGTGGCGATGACCGGGCACGCCATAGGCCTTGAAATTATCCGAGGCCTCCGCCAGCAGGGTGTGCACTTCGGCCTTGCGCCCGGCGCCCGATACGCCCGACTTGGCGTCTGCAATCAGGTGGTCAAGATCGACAACGCCGGCTTCGACCAGCGGCAGAAAACCGAGCTGCACAGAAGTCGGGTAGCAGCCGGGGTTGGCTACGATGCGCGCATCCCTGATCCGGGCGCGGTTGACTTCGGGCAGGCCGTAGACAGCCTCGGCGACAAGCTCCGGACAGGCGTGCTTCATGCCATACCACTTCTCCCACAGCGCCACGTCCTTGATGCGGAAATCCGCGGCAACGTCGATCATGCGCACCCCGGCATCGTAGAGCGCGCGGGCGTCGTGCATCGCCACGCCGTTGGGCGTGGCAAAGAACACCAGATCGCATTCGTTGAGCGCCGCCGCCGATGGCTCGACAAACTTGAGCGCCACCCTGCCGCGCAGGTTGGGAAACATCTCGGCCACGCCCATCCCCGCTTCCTTGCGCGAGGTAATCACGCGCAATTCGCAGTGCGGGTGCTGCACCAGCAGGCGCAACAACTCAACACCGGTATAACCGGTGCCGCCGACTATGCCTATTTTGATGGTCTTCTTTGCCATTTCCGACGTGGTTGCCTCGTTTCAGGCGCCCTTCCGGGAGCTGATTCACCCCGCAGCAGCGCCCCTTATGACCTCATGCGCCGATTATAAACCCCAGAGACGACAAAGCCGCCCGCAGGCGGCTTTGCTCAACGCAAACGGGATTAGCGCTTGGAGAACTGCTTGCGCCGGCGCGCCTTGTGCAGGCCGACCTTCTTGCGCTCGACCTCACGCGCGTCGCGCGTGACCAGCCCGGCCTTCTTCAGCACCGGTTTGAGCGCCGCATCGTAATCGATCAGCGCGCGGGTAATGCCGTGGCGCACTGCGCCAGCCTGCCCCGACTCGCCACCACCGTCAACATTGACCATGATGTCGAAGCTGGTCAGGTTGTTGGTGAGATTGAGCGGCTGGCGTACCACCATGCGGCCGGTTTCGCGCGAGAAAAATTCGTCAACCGGTTTGCCGTTGACGGTGATGGCGCCCTTGCCGGGCTTGAGATACACCCGCGCCACCGCGCTCTTGCGACGACCGGTTCCGTAGTTGTTCTGGACTGCCATATTGGAGCTCGCCTTAGCTTGGATTACTTAGATTTGCAGGGTTTTCGGTTGCTGCGCAGTATGCGGATGCGCCGTGCCGGCGTAGACCTTCATCTTGCGCAGCATCGCATAGCCCAGAGGACCCTTGGGCAGCATGCCCTTTACCGCCATTTCCAGCACGCGTCCGGGATGGCGCGCATGCAGTTTTTCAAAATTGGTGGTGTACAGCCCGCCCGGATAAGTGCTGTGGCGGTGATAAAGCTTGTCCTTGGTCTTGTTGCCCGTCACATGCAATTTGTCGGCATTGAGCACGACGATATAATCGCCGGTGTCGACATGCGGAGTGAACTCAGGCTTGTGCTTGCCACGCAGACGACGCGCGATCTCGGCTGCGAGCCGCCCCAGCACCTTGCCGGAGGCGTCTACAACAAACCAGTCGTGCTTGACTTCGTGCGGCTTGGCCGAAAACGTCTTCATGTTTGGTCCCGCTGACTGTGATAGCGTTTTGAGGAAACCGCGAATTCTATTGCAAATCAGCCGCCTGTGTCAAACCCGGCGGCTTGTACGCGGGACGGGGCAGGCGGGTGTGCCCGATCTAAAAATACGTATTAAAACATAATCTTAAATGTCATCCTGGGAATTGACCAACGCCCTGGCGTCGCTCCTGCTGCTGCCGGGACTGCTGCTGCTGCTGACGGGATGCGGGCTGATCGTCGTCCGACGGCGGCCGCGCGCCGGCAAAGTCCTGATCACCGCAGCCATGCTGGCCCTGTATGTCCTGTCCACCCATTATGTAGCCGATCGCCTGCTGCAGGCCCTGGAACCCGTGGCGCACGATCCGCTCGCCGACCGGCGCGGCCAGGCAATTGTCGTGCTGGGCGGTGGCAAATATTATGCGGCACCGGAATACGGCGGCGCCGACACCGTCAATGCCCAGACCCTGCTGCGGCTGCGCTACGCGGCACGGCTGCATCACGCCTCAGGCATGCCGATACTGGTCACGGGCGGCAGTCCGGAAGGCAGCGCGACAGCCGAGGCGGAGGCGATGAAAATCGTGCTGGAGCGCGATTTCAGGACGCCGGTCGGCTGGACCGAAACAGAATCCCGCACCACGCTCGAAAATGCGCGCTTCAGCCAGCGCATCCTGCGGGCGGCCGGCGTGCACACGATTTATCTCGTCACCCATGGCTGGCACATGCCACGCGCACAGTTGGCGTTCGAGCATGCGGGTTTCCAGGTGATCCCCGCCGCCACCGGCTATGCCACGGGCTTCCGGCTGACCGTGCTCGATTTCATGCCCAACTCCCACGCGCTGCACAACAGCAGCCGCTTCCTGCACGAAATCGTCGGCAGCGCCTGGTATCGGCTAAAATTTCTGGCAGCGCCAAGGCCCTGAACGCCATGCGCAGCGCGAGACACTCAAAGGAAAATCATGAAAGCCCGCATCAAGTGGATTGAAAACGTCAGCTTCGTCGGTGAGTCGGAAAGCGGTCACGCCATCATCATGGACGGCGCGCCCGAAGGCGGTGGCCGCAATCTGGGCCCGCGCCCCATGGAAACAATGCTGATCGGCACCGGCGGCTGCACGGCTTATGATGTGGTGCACATCCTGCGCAAGGCACGCGCGCCGGTAACGGATTGCGTGCTGGAAATCGATGCCGAACGTGCGCCGGAAGATCCCAAGGTCTTTACCAGGATCCATTTCCATTTCATCGTCACTGGCAAGGGGCTGAAACCGCAACAGGTGGAGCGCGCCGTGCATTTGTCGGCCGAGAAATACTGCTCGGCATCCATCATGCTGGGCAAAACTGCCGCCATCACGCACGATTTCGAAATCAAAGAGGCGGACTGAAACCTCGGGACTAGACCCAGAATGCGGTTCTGGTCATGACCTTCGACGACAAGCGCATCGCGACCTTGACCGGGAGCGGCAATTCGGCTGCGCCGTGCCTGATAGCGCTGGTTGCGTGCCGCGCCTCGTCGTCTTTCATCTGCTCCAGTATGGAACGGCTTTTGTGGTCGGCAGCAGGCAGCTTCCGCAAATGTCCTTCGAGATGATGCACGACCTGGCGTTCGGTTTCGGCGAGAAAACCCAGGTTCCATTTGTCGCCGAGCAGCCCTGCGACCGCACCCAGGGCAAATGAACCGGCATACCAAAGCGGGTTAAGTACGCTTTTCCTGCCGCCCAATTCCTCGATGCGACGTTCAGTCCACGCCAGATGCTCGGTTTCCTCCAGCGCCGCCTGCTCGAGGGCCTGTCTTGCCGCCGAATCGCGCGCAGTCATGGCCTGCCCCTGATACAACGCCTGGGCGCAGATTTCGCCGCTGTGATTGACGCGCATCAGCGCGGCAGCCAGTGTTTTTGATGATTCGCTCATTTCCGCATCCGGCAGATCCGCGCCGGGCATGCGCGGCGAAGCCGGCGCCGGCGAGAACAGTGTACGCAGCCCCTTGTCGAAACCGATGATCAGACGATCGATATCAGGCATGGCGGAAGTATAGCCCTGATCAGGCGGCGCGTCCGAACAGACGCTCGAACTCGACACCGGGCTCGGGCGCACGCATGAAGGCTTCTCCGACGAGAAAGCAATTCACCTTGCTGTCGCGCATGGTTTTCACATCCTCGGGTTTTAGAATGCCGCTCTCGGTGACCACGCTGCGATCGGCGGGTATGCGGTCAAGCAGGCCCAGCGTGGTATCAAGGCGGGTTTCGAAGGTACGCAAATTGCGATTGTTGATGCCGATGAGAGGTGTTTTGAGCCGTAGCGCCCGATCAAGCTCTTCGCCGTCGTGGACTTCGGCCAGCACCGCCATGCCAACCTCCCGCGCCAGCGCTTCCAGCTCCTGCATGCGCGTCACCTCGAGTGCCGCCACGATGAGCAGTATGCAGTCAGCACCGGCCGCGCGCGCTTCGTACACCTGATAAGGGTCAACCATGAAATCCTTGCGCAGCACCGGCAGGCGGCACGCCGCACGCGCCTGCCTGAGATGGTCCATGCTGCCCTGAAAGAACTGCACGTCAGTCAGCACCGACAGGCAGGCAGCCCCGTGCCTTTCGTAGCTGGCAGCGATTGCCGCCGGGTCAAAGTGCTCGCGCAGCACGCCTTTGCTAGGACTGGCTTTCTTGATTTCGGCGATGACGGCCGGCTTGCCGGCGCATACCTTCGCCTGCAGCGCACCGATAAAATCGCGCGGCGGCGGCATGGCCTCGGCGGCAGCGCGCACTTCCGGCAGCGGCTGCGCCGCACGCGCGGCCGCGACCTCTTCGGCCTTGACCGCAATAATGCGTTGCAGAATGTCAGCCATGACTCTGGGTGAACTCGACAAATTGCCGGAGTTTGCCGCGCGCAGCGCCATCAGCGATCACCGCCAGCGCCCGTCGCACGCCGTCGGCTAGCGTTTCGGCCAGGCCGGCAACATAAATGCTCGCCCCGGCATTCAGGGCAACGATGTCGCGCGCAGCACCTTCCTGATCATCGAATACCGCGTTGATAATGGCCTTGGACTGTTCGACCCCGTCGACGCGGATTGCCGACAGGTCGTATGTTCTCATGCCGAAATCGCCGGGCTTGATCGTGAACTCGCGCACTTCGCCATCCTTCAGCTCGCCCACCATGGTAGGCGCCGCAATCGAAATTTCGTCCAGGCCATCCTCGCCATGCACGATCATGACGCGGCGGCTGCCCAGGCGCTGCAGCACGCGCGTCTGTATGCCCACCAGGTCGGGGTGGAACACCCCCATCACCTGCTGTTTCGCTCCGGCGGGATTGGTAAGCGGACCGAGAATGTTGAACAGCGTCTTGACGCCCAGCTCCTTGCGCACCGGGGCGGCATGCTTCATTGCGCTATGGTGGTTCGGAGCGAACATGAAACCGACACCAACTTCGGCGATCGACCTGGCAACTGTTTCAGGCGGGAGATTGATGTTTGCACCCAACGCCTCGAGCACGTCCGCGCTGCCCGACTTGCTCGAAACCGACCTGCCGCCGTGCTTGGCCACCTTGGCCCCGGCTGCCGCAGCCACGAACATCGACGCCGTCGAAATATTGAACGAGTGCGCCGAATCGCCGCCGGTACCGCAGGTGTCGATAAGGCGTGGTTCGTCGGATACCGGCACCTTTGTCGCAAATTCACGCATGACCTCGGCAGCGGCGGAAATTTCGCCTATTGTTTCCTTCTTAACGCGCAGGCCGGCGATAATGGCGGCGATCATTACCGGGGACACTTCGCCGCTCATGATCTGGCGCATCAGAGACAGCATTTCCTCGCGGAAAATTTCGCGGTGCTCGATGATGCGGGCGAGCGCGGCTTGCGGGGTCATTACCGAGGTCACTTTATGTCCTCCTGCAGGAAGTTCTGCAACAGTTGATGGCCATGCTCGGTGAGGATCGACTCGGGATGGAACTGCACGCCCTCGACCGCCAGCGTTTTGTGCCGCACCCCCATGATTTCGCCATCATCGGTCCACGCCGTGATCTCCAGGCATTCCGGCAGACTGGCGCGCTCGATCACCAGCGAGTGATAGCGCGTCGCTTGGAACGCCTGCGGCAGCCCCCTGAATACGCCGGCACCCTGGTGCCGGATCGCCGAAGTCTTGCCATGCATCAGCTGCGCAGCGTGCACTATCCTGCCGCCGAAAGCCTGCCCTATGCTCTGGTGACCCAGGCACACGCCGAGAATGGGGATGCTGCCCGCGAACTTTCCAATCAGCGGCACCGAAACACCGGCTTCATTCGGCGTGCAGGGACCGGGAGACACCACGATGCGCGCGGGTTTGAGCGCCTCGATTTCGGCAAGCGTGATTTCATCATTACGGAAAACCCGCACTTCCTGGCCCAGTTCGCCGAAGTACTGCACCAGGTTGTAAGTGAACGAATCATAATTGTCTATCATCAGCAACACGGCATCACCTCTTAATCGAGCCGGGTATCAAGGCCGGATTCGGCCATTTCCGCAGCGCGCAGCAGCGCCCTCGCCTTGTTCTGGGTTTCCTGCCACTCGGCATCCGGCTGCGAATCGGCAACGACACCACCGCCGGCCTGCACGTGCAGCATGCCGTCCTTGACCACGGCCGTGCGCAGCGCGATGGCGACATCCATGTTGCCGTGAAAGCCCAAATAACCCACGGCTCCGGCATAGATGCCGCGTTTGACAGGCTCCAGTTCGTCGATGATTTCCATGGCGCGCACCTTGGGAGCGCCCGACACCGTGCCAGCAGGAAAGGTCGCACGCAACACATCGATGGCACCCAGCCCCGGCTTGAGCTCGGCTTCCACGTTGGACACGATGTGCATCACGTGCGAATAGCGTTCGATCACCATCTGCTCGGTGACGCGCACCGTGCCGGTCTGCGCAACCCTGCTGACGTCGTTGCGGCCAAGATCGACCAGCATGATGTGCTCGGCGCGCTCCTTGGCATCTGCCAGCAGCTCCTCGGCAAGCGCGGCATCCTCTGCCGGCGTGGCGCCGCGCTTGCGCGTGCCGGCGATAGGACGCACGGTCACGGTTTCGCCTTCGAGCCGCACCAGGATTTCCGGCGAGGCGCCAACGACGTGAAAATCGGCAAAATCGAAATAAAACATGTAAGGCGAGGGATTGAGCGTGCGCAACGCACGATACAGCGCCAGCGGCGTCGCATGCAGCCGCTTGGACATGCGCTGCGACGGCACTACCTGCATGATGTCGCCTTCATAAATGTAATGCTTGGCGCGCTCCACCGCGGCGTGATAACGCTTCTCGCCGAAGCCCGAAACTGCAGGCTCCGATGCCGCCGGACCGTCAGCCGGGATGGCGACCGGCTCACGCAACCTGCCCAGCAGCTCGGCAAGCCTGCTCCTCGCCTTGCGATAGGCGCCAGGCTGATCCGGCTTTGCATAAACGACCAGGGAAAGCTTGCCCGAAAGATTATCGACGATGGCGATTTCCTCGGAAACCAGCAGCAGGATGTCTGGCGTGCCGAGTTGATCGGGTTTACTGGTGCCGGCCAGCCGTTTTTCGATATAGCGCACGGTGTCGTAGCCAAAATAGCCTACCAGCCCGCCGCAAAAGCGCGGCAGGCGCGCGTCCTCTGCGACCTTGAAGCGCGACAAGTACGCATCGACAAATTCGAGCGGGTCATTTTCAACAGATTGACTGACGATCTGCCTGTCGCAGAATTCGACGCAATCATGACCGCGCACCTCGATGCGGGATTCGGCAGCCAGGCCGATAAAGGAATAACGGCCGAAACGCTCGCCGCCGACCACGGATTCGAGCAAATAGGAATAGGGGCGGTTGGCGAGCTTGAGATAGATGGAAAGCGGCGTATCGAGATCGGCAAAGGTCTCGAGCACCAGAGGAATGCGGTTATAGCCCGCTTCGGCGAGCCGCTTGAATTCAGCTTCGGTCATCTCTTGCTCCACAAATTCGGATACGGGTAAACAACAGCGGCGCGCTGGCCCGGGCCTGCGCCGTGGAACGGGTTAACGGCGCCAGCGACGCCACTGTTCCCAGGCGAGGACCGCCTGCTTGCGTATTCCGTGTTCCGTGCGGAGCATGACCAATTATCCCTTTTGAATCAACCGCGTGGCCTCAAATAACGACTCTACTATAGCATCAATGTCGAGCTCACGCACATCCCTCCCCTCGTTATAGCCGTAGGGAACGCAAAACACCGGGCAGCCCGCGGCGCGGGCTGCCTGCGCATCATTCAGGGAATCGCCGATCATCAGCATGGCGCTCGCCGCTATTCCGAATTCATTGCATGCGTGAAGTAGCGGCAACGGGTCGGGCTTTTTTTTCGGCAGGGTATCCCCGGCCACCACCACCGAGAAGTAAGCGGAAAGCTTCATGTGCTCCAGTAGCGGCAACGTGAAACGCGCCGATTTGTTGGTGACGCACGCCAGCGGAAAGCCCTGCTCGCGCATGCGCTCCAGTCCCGCGACCACACCCGGGTAAAGCACGGTGTGCCTGCCGTTGACTTCGGCATAGCAGCGCTCGTATACCGGCAGCGCCGTTTTGAACAACCCCGCGTCGGCGGTGCCGTCAAGTGAACCCGCAAGCGAGCGCTCGACCAGCCTGGGAATGCCCTTGCCGACGAAAGTGCGGATCAGGGCTTCGTCCAGCGACGGCCTGCCCAACTCCGCGAGCATCATGTTGGCCGCAACCGCAAGATCGGGAATGGTGTCGAGCAGCGTGCCGTCAAGATCGATCATGACTGCTTTGACGCGCAGGGGAAACGTGACGCTCACGGAGTCTCCAGAAACCGGCGTGGAAAAAAGTCGAGAGGTTAAACTCTGGCGAGTTCAGCACGCATCGCGTCTATGGTCGCCTTGTAGTTCTTGCTGCCGAAGATGGCTGATCCGGCGACAAAAGTGTCGGCGCCGGCGCGGGCGATTTCGGCAATATTGTCGATTTTCACGCCGCCATCGATCTCCAGCCAGATATCCCGCCCGCACGCAGCGATCCTGCTACGCGCCGCGCGCAGCTTGTTGAGCGCCTCGGGAATGAAACTCTGCCCGCCGAAACCAGGGTTGACCGACATGATCAGCACCAGATCGATTTTGCCGAGCACGTGATCCAGGTAGCCCAGCGGCGTGGCAGGATTGAAAACCAGGCCAGCCTTGCAGCCGTGGTCCTTGATCAGGGCAATCGTACGGTCGATATGCTCCGAGGCCTCGGGGTGGAACGAGATGATGTCGGCCCCGGCCTTGGCGAAATCAGGAACGATGCGGTCGACCGGCTTCACCATCAGGTGCACGTCGATCAGCGCCTTGGTGAGCGGCCGGATCGCCTCGCACACCAGCGGCCCCACCGTGAGATTCGGCACGTAATGATTGTCCATCACGTCGAAATGCACCAGATCGGCACCGGCGGCGACAACGTCCTGCACCGCTTCGCCCAGCCTGGCGAAATCAGCGGAGAGTATGCTGGGGGCGATCCTGTAACTCATGTGTTCAGTGATACCTGCTCAGTAATCTCAGTAATAATACGCATCAATGATGCCTTGTTTAACACCTGCTGCAAGCCGGGCATTTTAACCCGAATTCTACCCGTTCCCCGGCGGCGGCGCGAAGGATTTGCCCGGCGGAAAATGCGCACCCAAACGCAGCATTGCGGCTTGCCTGCAGCCGAGAATTCGTGTGAAATGATCCCATGCCAGAGAAAAAATACGACATTAAGGTTGCGGCACGCACCATGTTCATTCCCGAACAATCAGATGCCGACAACGGCCGCTACGTGTTCGCCTATACCATCACCATCACCAACAGCGGCAGCGGCAGCGCCCAGCTCGTCAGCCGCCACTGGATCATCACCGATGCCAATAACCAGGTGCAGGAAGTAAAAGGCCAGGGTGTGGTTGGCGAGCAGCCCTATCTGCGGCCAAACGAAAGTTTCGAGTACACCAGCGGTACCGCCATTGCAACGCCGGTCGGCACCATGCGCGGCAGCTATCAGATGGTGTCCGAGGACGGGATCAAGTTCGATGTGGCCATCCCGGAATTCACTCTCAGCATGCCCAGAGTGCTGCATTAGACTGGGCTCCGGACACCCCGGCAAACACGGCTTTTCCGTTTCGGGCGGCGCGGCATCGATGCGGTATCGCATCTCATGAGCTTGCGGCTGAGCTACACCCTGCTCGCGCCTTTCTATGACCTCGTTGCGAAGCCCGCATTTGCGAAAGCCCGAGAAAAAAGCTTGCGCCGTCTGCCACGCAGCAGCTCGTGCAATGTCTTGCTGAGCGGGGTCGGCACCGGCCTTGATCTGCCTTACCTGCCCATCTGCCACCACTACGCCGGTCTCGACATCACGCATGCGATGCTGGAACGCGCAATGCCGCGCGCAGCGGGTCTGAGCATCGACTGGATACAGGGCGACAGCCAGGCGCTGCCGTTCAAAGATGCCTGCTTTGATCACGCAGTGCTGCACCTGATTCTGGCAGTAGTGCCCGACGCCGCGAAAGCGCTGCAGGAAACGGCCCGGACGCTTAAACCCGGAGGCACGATCCTGATTTTCGACAAATTTCTGCGGTCTGGCGCGCGAGCGCCGCTGCGTCGCCTGCTCAGCCCGTTGGCCGCAGGTATCGCCACCCGCACCGACGTCGTGTTCGAAGAAGCTCTGAAAAAAACCCCCGGACTACAGGTGACGGGCGATGAACCCGCGCTTGCGGGCGGCTGGTTCCGCTTCATACGGCTGCAGAAACGCGCAGCCTGAAACGCACGTCCTGAGGGGCGCGCCTGTCAACTAACGCTTGTCGGTTCCCTTGCGCGAATCGCCGTCGGATTTTTTCCGCGGCCAGGTCCACCACACGATAAAAAGCAGGATCAGCAGCGCAATCCCCGCTTCAAGCAACAACCAGAACAAGGCGCCCTCCCGTGCAAGCCGGCTATAATTCGCCGATTGATGATGAACTACTTTAACCAATCACCCTTTAAAATCCAAATGCGGTGCGCAACGCGCTGGATGCTGTGCTGCGGAATAGCGTGGCTTGCCGGGTGTGAAACACCGGCCCCGCCCAAACCCGCAGTCCCTGTTCCCGCTGCGCCCGCGCCTGCCGCCGCTCCGACGCCCGCACCAGCGCCGGTCATCGCACCGGTCGTGCCTGCAGAAAAAGCTGCGTCCACAGCCACAGTCAGCGCGGCCACGCTTACGCGCGCAGCATGGGAAAACCTCCCCGATTGGCGCGCTGAGGACCCGGCACTCGCGTGGAGCGCTCTCCTCACAAGCTGTGGCGCCATCAAAAACCAGGAGCCATGGCGCAACGTGTGCGCAGCCGCCCTGAAACTCGAAAGCCCCGACCGCGACAGTGCGCGCCGTTTCTTCGAAGCCAATTTCACGCCCTATCAGGTTGCGAGCCCCGAAGGCGGCAACGAGGGCCTGATCACCGGCTATTACGAGCCCCTGCTGCGCGGCAGCCGCAAACCGTCCGGGCGTTATCGCCATCCGCTTTATGGTGTGCCGGACGACCTGCTGGCAATCGATCTTGCCGAGCAGCATCCCGAGCTTAAGGGCACCAGCCTGCGCGGACGAATCGAAGGCAGGCGCGTCGTGCCGTACTTCGATCGCGCTCAGATCGAAAACGGCAGAGCTGCATTGCGCGGCAGGGAAATCGTTTGGGTTGACGATGCGATCGACCTGTTTTTCCTGCAAATCCAGGGCTCGGGGCGGATACAGCTGGATAACGGCGATGTGATGCGAGTCGGATATGCCGATCAGAACGGCCATCCCTATCGCTCCATCGGCCGCCTGCTGGTCGAACGCGGTGAATTGCCCCTCGAACGCGCGTCCATGCAGGGCATCAAGGCGTGGGCACGGCAGAATCCGGCGAAACTCGACGAACTGTTGCATTCGAATCCGCGCTATGTTTTTTTCCGAGAACTGCCAGCCGGCCTGTCGGGCCCGCTCGGCGCGCTTGGCGTACCGCTGACCGCCCGCAGAAGCGTGGCGATCGACCCGCGCTTTGTGCCGCTGGGAGCACCGGTTTATATTGCGACAACCTGGCCCAACACCACGAAACCTCTGAACCGGCTCATGCTGGCGCAGGACACCGGCAGCGCAATCCGCGGCGCGGTGCGGGCTGATTACTTCTGGGGTTTTGGTGAAGATGCGGCGCGTGAAGCGGGCCGCATGAAACAGCCGCTGCGCATGTGGGTGCTGCTGCCGAACGGTTTTCCTGCTGCCGCCAATCAGCCGCAGCGCTAGCGCGCAGGATTACGCGGCGGCGCAGAGCCATAGCTGACGCTGATCAGCACGCGGCTCCTCACCGGCCGCCCATCCTTGCGCGCCGGGGAAAAGCGCGTTTCGGAAAATACGGCGCGCGTCGTTTCCTCGAAATACCCCGCGGGCTCCGCTTCCACAACCGACACGTCGTTGACCATGCCGCGCTCGTCGATCAGCAACAGCACGGTCACTTTGCCGCTCACTTCATCGCGCGCCGCACGCTCCGGGTAAGGCAGATTAATCGGTTCCAGCAGGGCGGGGTACACATCAAGCTGGCGGGCGGGATAGTAAACCGGATCGGGAAGCGGCGGCAGCGCCGATCCCTGGGCGGGCGCCTCGGGAACTCCCGGCGCCCCAGACATGCTTCGAGGTTGGACGACGGGCTGTTGCAGCGCGGCGGCAGGATGCCTCCCGGCAACGGTTTTGGCCCGCGTCGTTGGATCCCTGCCCGCAACAGGCTCCGGTTCCGCCTCAGGCGAGATAACGGTCACGGTGGACTGGTTGAACGGCACGGCCGGTTCCAGCGTTGCGGAAATCACCCAGGATGAGGGCGGTGCTGCGCGGTGGCCTGCCTCGGTTTCTATTCCTGCGACAAGCCACGAATGGATGAGCGTGGAAAAGACGATCGCCACCCCCAGGCGCACCCATGCGGCGGCGTGATGTCTATGAAATCCGGGCAGCATCGCAAAGGACATGCCATCCTAAACGCCGCACCGCCCCGCTTGTTGACCGGGACCGCAGCCGCGGCTACTTGACGGAGTTCAGCGCCTGCTCGATTTGATCAGCCGGGCGGGCACCTACGATCTGCTGACCATTAGCAAGATACATAGTAGGTGTGCCGCTAAAACCGAAACGGCGCGCAAGCTGGATATTTTTCTCGATCGGTGTATCACATGTTTTATTACTGTTCGTCACCGATGATGTCATCATAACCTCATCCCAAGCTTTGCTACGGTCGCTTGCACACCAAACCGCTTTTGATTTTTCAATTGAATCGGGGCCTAAAACAGGTAGCAGAAAAGTATAGATAGTCACATCGGTAATCTTGGCAAGTTCGCGATGTAATTGCTTGCAATAGCCACAATTGGGATCTTCGAAAGTGTAAAGCGTACGCTTACCATTGCCGCGTACGCGTTTGAACGCTTGATCGGTTGATCCGCTCAATATTTTTACTGCCCTCTGCCCAGCACTATCCTGCGTCAGGTTGCGCGGTGGCAAAGTGCGCACATCGTAAAGATTGCCGGCAAGAAAGTACTCGACCTTGTCGTTGGTGTAGCCGATTTCGCCATCCAGCACCACCTCATAAAGTCCGGAAAATGGCACCTTGGTCACGCTGTCTACTGTCATCGTCGGGAACTTGGTCTGCAACAGCTGCCTGACCTTGGTCTCGTCTGCATTGGCGCCGCAGGCGGTCAATCCCCATACGACCAGCAGGCATGCTGCGAATTTTTTCGACATCATTCTCGACATGAAGCAATCCTTAAAAAGTGAATAATCGGCTGCGGCTGACTATCTGCCCGGCCTTGATCCCGGGCCTGTCACTCAGGCAACAGCGTGCCGCACCAGCAGGTTCTTCAGCTGCGGCTGCCAGTTGACCAACCGCAGTCCCGTATTGCGCGCCCGAGACAGCCAGACCGTGTCATTGTTGAAAAGTTTCTGCAACGCATCGGTCATCACCTGCATGCCCAGAATATCCTCTTTGCGTGCTCGTTCGTAGCGCCGCAAGAGGGCGTAATCGCCGCAATCGGTCTGCGCACCGCGCCTGCTCAGTACCCGCGCCAGTTCCTGTGCATCGCGAAACCCCAGATTGACACCCTGCCCGGCGAGCGGATGCACACTGTGCGCCGCGTCGCCCACCAACGCAAGCCTGGATTTTACAATATTTTCAATATGTTGCATACGAAGTGGAAAGGCGGCCGGCGGCGTGACCAAGTGCAGTCCGCCCAGGACGCCGCAGCTGGCCAGGCCAACTGCATCGGCCAGTGCGCTTGGGGTCAGGGCGAGCAGTTCGCGGGCACGCGGCTCTGCGACCGACCACACCATGGAAATGTGCTTGTCCGGCAACGGCAGAAAAGCCAGCACGCCATCGCGGTGAAACCATTGATAGGCAATGCCGCGATGCGGTTGCTCGGCTGCAAAATTGGCAACTATGCCCAACTGGCCGTAGTCGCGCGGTCTGACGGCGATGCCGGCCTGACCACGCAGCCAGGATCCCGCGCCGTCAGCGCCCACCAGCAGACACGCCGTTAATTCAGCGCCGTCTTCTAGCGTCAACCCGGCGCGCTTTTCTTCCCAGCGCGCGGCAGCACAGCGCGCGGGACTGTATAGCCGGACGTGTGCCGCATTCCGCAACTGCCGCCACGCCGCCTGCTGCAGCAGGCTGTTTTCGGCGATGAATGCCAGTTCACGCAAGCCGGCATCGTAAGCGCTGAAATCGAGGCGCGATGTACTGTCGTCGCCGAATATCCGCATCGATTCGACCCGCGCCAGGCGCTGCTGCGGCAAATGCTGCCATATCCCGCAAGCGCCCAGAAAATTCGCACTGCCGGGGCTGATGGCATAGATACGGCTATCCCAGGCGCCTTCCACCCGTGGCGGTTTCGGGGGTCCGGACTCGACTACGGCGACACTCAACTCGGCGGCACGCAGCGCCAGCGCCAGGCTGGCGCCCACCAGCCCGCCGCCAACGATGACGATGTCAAAATGATGGGGCATCTAAGTTAATTAAGCCGACGCGCGTGGCTGTGCGCCTGTTAAATCCAACAATTTCCATATTAATGTTCGCGCCTGGAGAAGCAGATGCCCTTCTGAACCGGACTGACGTCTCCGTTGCAGGGTGCCGAAGCCGGGTATTCCGACACATTCGACGCGCGGACATTTAATCATGGCATTCGTAAAATAATGCAGATCGACATATGCCGGGATCAAATTAGCATGCGCGACATGGGGCTGCAACCAACGGATTATTAAGATTTATCTGTTAATCTGCCAAACTGGCTGGCTTGACAAGACTACCCCCGCTCTTTAGACTGCGCCGCTTCCTGTGGCGAGTTAGCTCAGTGGTTAGAGCAGCGGAATCATAATCCGTTGGTCCGGGGTTCAAATCCCTGACTCGCCACCACCCCCTATTAGTAATATCCTTAATTGTACGCACGCCCCGCCCCGGATTGGGTTGGGCGGTTGAAGTATTTGATTATATTGTGTTATTGTCGACCGATGCGAACTTTTCTTGGCAGACTTGCACTGATCTTTGCGCTATTTGCGCTGGTTTTGCCTGGTCACGCCCAAATGACGCGCATCCTGCCCGCCAATGGCAAGCTCGGCGTCACCGGCGAGTCGCGCGTATTGCCGGCAGTTCAGATTGACAAGCAGGTATTGCGGCTCGCGCCCGGCGGACGCATCACCGACGAGAACAACCGCAGCATCGTGCATGCCCACCTGCCCGCGCAGGCGACGGTGCTTTATACCTTGGACAATCAGGGCGACATCTCGCGCATCATCATACTGACCCCCGAAGAAACGGCCCGGATCAAGCAAGCCGGGAAAAAATAGCCGTGGCCAGGAAGGTCTATATCAAAACCTTCGGTTGCCAGATGAACGAGTATGACTCGGACAAGATGGCCGATGTGTTGCGCGCGACGCGCGGCATGGAAAAAACCGAAGACCCGGCGCAGGCTGACCTGATTCTGTTCAACACCTGTTCGGTGCGTGAGAAGGCCCAGGAAAAGGTGTTTCACGATCTGGGGCGAGTCAGGCAATTCAAGCGCGCCAACCCGCAGGTTCTGATCGGCGTCGGCGGCTGTGTCGCCAGCCAGGAAGGCGCCTCCATTGTTGCGCGCGCGCCTTACGTCGACCTGGTGTTCGGCCCGCAAACGCTGCACCGCTTGCCGCAGATGATCGAAGCGCGGCATGCCAGTGGCAAGCCGCAGGTGGACATTTCCTTTCCGGAAGTTGAAAAGTTCGACAACCTGCCGCCGGCCAGAACGGAAGGCCACACTGCATTCATCTCCATCATGGAAGGGTGCAGCAAGTACTGCACCTTCTGCGTTGTGCCATATACGCGTGGCGAAGAAATATCGCGACCTCTTCAGGACGTGCTGACCGAAGTAGCCGAAGTCGCGCAGCAGGGCGCCAGGGAAGTCACCCTGCTCGGCCAGAACGTGAACGCATACCAGGGACGCACCGAGGATGGTGAGACAGCGGATTTCGCACTGTTACTGGAATACATCGCCGAAATCCCGGGAATAGAACGCATCCGCTATACCACTTCGCATCCCAGGGAATTCACGCCGCGCCTGGTCGAAGCCTACGCCAGGCTTCCTCAGCTGGTCGGCCATGTTCACCTGCCGGTGCAATCGGGTTCGGATCGCGTGCTGGCAGCGATGAAACGCGGCTACACCGTGCTGGAGTACAAATCGATCATCCGCCGGCTGCGCGAGAGGCGACCTGGCATTTCAATATCATCTGATTTCATCGTCGGCTTCCCCGGGGAAACCGATGGCGATTTCGCGCTCACCATGAAACTCATCGATGACATTGGCTTCGATTCGAGTTTCAGCTTCATCTACAGCCGCCGCCCCGGCACCCCGGCGGCAGAGCTTGCCGACGATACGCCGCATGATGTGAAGTTGGAACGCCTGCAGCGACTTCAGGCGCGCATCGAACAGCAGGCGCAGGCGATAAGCCGGAGCATGATCGGCACCCGGCAACGCGTGCTTGTCGACGGCAGGGCGAAGCGCAATCCAGACGAACTTGCCGGCCGCACCGACAATAACCGGGTCGTCAATTTCCGCGGCGCGCCGCGGCTCGTCGGCGAATTCGTCGATGTCACTGTCACGGCCGCTCTGCCGCATTCGCTGCGCGGGGAAATCGTCGCCACCGTCCATTGAAGCCCGTCGAGATCAGTTTCACCCCGGTTGATAACCAGCGGCTCGCCAACCTGTGCGGGGCGCTCGATGAAAACCTGCGCCAGATCGAGACTGCCCTCGATATCGGCATTGCGCGGCGCGGCGAGCGTTTTGCGCTGACCGGCGCGCCGGCGCAAACTAGAATCGGCGCCAAAGTGCTGCAGGACTTTTACCAGCAGGCCGGCAGTACGCTGTCGCTTGAAGACGTGCAGCTCGGCCTGATCGAAGCCATCAATCCACGGCAACCCAGGGCCGCAAGCGTTGAAGCAACCGTGCTCATCACGCGGCGCCAGGATCTGCATGGACGCACGCCGCGCCAGACGAATTATCTGCAGAATATCCAGACGCATGACATCACCTTCAGCATAGGCCCGGCCGGCACTGGAAAAACCTATCTCGCGGTCGCCTGCGCCGTGGACGCGCTGGAGCGCGACAGTGTGAAACGCATCGTGCTGGTGCGGCCGGCGGTCGAGGCAGGCGAACGCCTGGGATTCCTGCCCGGCGACATGACACAGAAAGTCGACCCCTACCTGCGCCCGCTTTATGACGCGCTCTACGATTTGATGGGTTACGACAAAGTCACCAAGATGTTTGAGCGCGGCGCGATCGAGATCGCCCCGCTTGCCTTCATGCGTGGCCGCACGCTTAACCATGCATTCATCATCCTCGATGAGGCGCAAAACACCACTCCGGAACAAATGAAAATGTTCCTGACGCGCATCGGTTTCGGCAGCAAGGCCGTAATTACCGGCGACGTGACCCAGATCGATCTTGCGCGCGGTCAGAAAAGCGGCCTGGTCGAGGCGCGCGAAGTGCTCAAAAAGGTGCGCGGCATTGCGTTTACATTCTTTGAAAGCGAGGATGTGGTGCGCCACCCTCTGGTGCAGCGTATCGTCACCGCCTACGAGAATCACACTGCCCGCAATCCGGCGGCTGGACGCAGGAACATCCTGAAGAATGAAGCCGAATAGCCCAGCCCGCAGCGGATCTGCGACGTGCGGCAGTTCGCCGAGGGCGGGCCGCAGTCCCAAGCTCCGTTTCACCGTGCAGTTCGGCACCGCCGCGCGCAACCTGCCTTCGCGCACGCAGCTGCGCAAATGGGCGCATGCCGCGCTCGAGCATGACGCGAACGTTACGGTGCGTATCGTTGGCCAGGCAGAAGGCCGGGCACTCAACCGCAGTTATCGCGGCAAGGACTACGCCACCAACGTGCTGACTTTCGTATTCAGGGAGGCGGCGCCGTTTGAGGGCGATCTCGCGATATGCGCTCCCGTGGTCGCGCGCGAGGCCCGCGTGCAGGGCAAAAGCGTGACCGCGCACTATGCGCACCTGGTGGTTCACGGCATGCTGCATCTGCAGGGGTATGATCATGAAAACGGTGAAGACGCCGTCATCATGGAAAGAATCGAAACTGAAATTGTTACCGGCCTCGGCTACCCAGCCCCCTACGGAAAGCAGGAAAGCGGAAAGAAAAAGGCAAAGGGGATAGAATGAGCCCCTCCTGTTCCGGAAATCCGGACGCAGCACCTCTTTCGTTGCCCTTTCCGGTTTTTTGAATAAATGGACGAACCCTACAGCAGACCATCACTCCTGGAGCGGCTCTCGGCGCTGATCATGCGCGAACCAGAGGACCGCGAGCAGCTGATCGAACTGCTGCGTTCCGCCTACGAGCGCAACCTGCTCGATGCGGATGCCCTGGCAATGATCGAAGGCGTGATGCAGGTTTCCGAAATGCAGGCGCGCGACATCATGGTGCCGCGCTCGCAAATGGACGTGATCGACATCAATGAGTCGCCCGGGCAGTTCATTCCAATGGTGATACAGACCGCGCATTCGCGCTTCCCGGTCATCGGAACCAACAAGGACGATGTGCTTGGAATCCTCCTCGCCAAGGATCTGCTGCGTTATTACGCCGGCGAGGAGGAGTTCAACGTGCGTGAAATGCTGAGGCCGGCGGTGTTCATCCCCGAGGCCAAGCCGCTCAACGTGCTGCTCAAGGAATTCCGCAAGAACCGCAACCACATTGCCATTGTCGTCGACGAGTATGGCGGCGTTTCCGGCCTGATCACCATCGAGGACGTGCTGGAGCAGATTGTCGGCGACATCGAGGACGAATACGATTTTGACGACATCGAAGACAACATCGTGCAGGAGAAGGGCGGCCAGTACCGCGTCAAGGCGCTCACCGAGATCGCTGATTTCAACTCGGTATTCGGCACGACCTACGACGATGAGGAATTCGACACCATAGGCGGGGTGGTTCTGCAGCGTTTCGGCCGCGTGCCGAAACGCGGCGAACAGATCAGTTTCGACAATCTGACCTTCAAGGTTTTGCGCGCCGACAGCCGCCGTCTGCATCTGCTGCAGGTCACGAGAAAAAGCGACAAGAAATGAAAGCAAGGCACGGCGTCATGGGCGCGGTGCAATGAATGACGGCGCCGTAAAAAAGCCGACGCCTCCCGGCCGCGTAATGCTCCTCGGCCGTTACTCAACGTTTGCCTTCCCCTTCCTGCTCGGCGCCGCAACCGTTCTGGGTTTCGCGCCGTTTTCCCTGCTTCTGCTGCCCATCATCACGCTGGCGATCATGCTGCGCCTGTGGCAAAGGCAGGTACCGCGACAGGCCGCACGCAGCGGATTCGCTTTCGGTTTCGGTCTGTTCCTGTGCGGAGTTTCCTGGGTCTATGTCAGTCTGCACGACTTTGGCGCCATGCCGGCACCGCTTGCCGGCGCGGCCACACTGTTGTTCTGCGCCTACCTTGCGCTGTTTCCCGCACTGGCCGGGTATCTTTTCGCCAAATCGCAGTTACCAGGCGGGCTCAAGCTCGTGCTGTTCATGCCCGCCGTCTGGATGCTGCTCGAATGGACGCGCAGCTGGCTGTTCACCGGCTTCCCGTGGCTTGCAATCGGCTATTCCCAGGTCCCCGCCAGCCCGCTTGCCGGTTATGCGCCGGTGCTGGGCATATACGGCGTCACGCTGCTCACCTGCGCGACTGCCGGGTTGATTGTCGTGCTGTGGTCGTGCTTTGCGGACAAGCGCGGCGGCGAAGATGCCCGGGCACCGGCGGCGAGCGACCGATCCGCTTCTGCCAGCTCACTCATCCTTCATTCTTCAACCCTGCTCCTGCTCGCGCTTTGGTTGGGCGGATGGGCCTTGCAGCAGGTCGAGTGGACACAACCTCACGGCGCGCCCGTCAACGTCAGCCTGCTCCAAGGCAATGTCCCACAGGACATGAAGTGGCGGGAAGACCGCATCAAGATCACCCTTGACAGCTATCGCGCGCTGGTCGAGGCCAGCGAGAGCAGGCTCATCGTTCTTCCGGAAACCGCCCTGCCCCTGTTCCTGCACGATGTGCCGGCCGACTATCTCGAGGGCCTGGCCGCGCATGCCAGGAAAAACGGCGGCGACATCCTGATTGGCGTACCGGAAAGGATGCGCAACGGGGATTACTACAACAGCGTGCTGTCTTTCGGCAGCGCTGCCACGCAAACCTACCGCAAATCGCACCTGGTGCCGTTCGGGGAGTTCGTTCCGCTGCGTCCGCTACTCGGCTGGATCGTCAGCGTGCTGGCCATACCGCTGCAGGATTTTTCGCGCGGTGCAGACCGGCAGCAGCCGCTGGCGGTCGCCGGACAGCACGTCGCAGTCAACATCTGCTACGAGGATGTATTCGGCGAGGAAATCATCCGCCAGCTGCCGCAGGCAACCCTGCTCGCCAATGTCAGTAATGTCGCCTGGTTCGGCCGTTCGATCGCGCCACAGCAGCACCTGCAGATCTCCCAGGCGCGAGCGCTGGAAACCGGCCGTCCCATGCTGCGCGCGACCAATACCGGCGTCACCGCCATCATCGACCCGCTGGGTCGGGTGGTGCGCAGCGCCCCTGAGTTTTCCACCGCCACCGTCACCCACGCCGTGCAGGGTTATCAGGGCATGACGCCCTACGTGCGCTGGGGCAACCATGGCGCGCTCGGACTGGCATTGCTGCTGCTGGGCGCAGCTTTCGGCTGCGCGCGCCTGACGGCGCGCAGCTGACTGCGGTCGCGCGCCACCGGGCAATGCCGTTTCCGGCTTGCCGGCAAAGCCTGTAAAATCCGCGTTTTCAAGCAATTGCCGCATCATGATCACTTTCCAGCAGATTATTCTCGCGCTCAACCAGTACTGGGACCGGCATGGCTGCATCCTGCTGCAACCCTACGACATGGAAGTCGGCGCGGGCACCTTTCATACCGCGACTTTTCTGCGCGCCATCGGCCCGGAGCCCTGGAATGCGGCTTATGTGCAACCGTCGCGTCGGCCCAAGGACGGGCGCTACGGTGACAACCCCAACCGCACCCAGCATTACTACCAGTATCAGGTGGTGATGAAACCCTCGCCCGCCAATCTGCAGGACCTGTATCTCGGGTCACTGCGCGAGCTCGGCATCGACCCCACGGTAAACGACATCCGCTTCGTCGAAGATGACTGGGAATCACCGACCCTAGGCGCCTGGGGCCTGGGCTGGGAAGTGTGGCTCAATGGCATGGAAGTCACGCAATACACTTATTTCCAGCAGGTTGGCGGGCTCGACTGCAGGCCGGTACTGGGCGAGCTCACCTACGGCCTGGAACGCCTGGCCATGTATCTGCAGGGCAAGGAAAGCATGTTTGATATCGTATGGGTCGACGGCGTCACGTATCGCGACGTCTTCCATCAGAACGAAGTGGAGCAGTCGAAATACAATTTCGAGCTTGCCGACGTCAACTGGCTGCTGCAGCTGTTCAACGACTGCGAAGCGCAGGCCAGGCGCCTGGTCGAAGCAGGCTTGGTGTTGCCGGCCTACGAAATGGTCATGAAATGCTCGCACACCTTCAATCTTCTCGATGCCCGCGGCGCCATCTCGGTAACCGAACGTGCCGCCTACATCGGCAGGGTGCGCGCACTGGCGCGCCTGATCGCCCAGGCGTACCACGCCTCGCGCGAAGCGCTCGGTTTCCCGATGTGCCATGACCGGGCGGCATGAAATGAAAAATACGCTGCTCGTCGAACTGCTGACCGAGGAATTGCCGCCGAAAGCGCTGCTGCGCATGGCGCAGGCATTCAGCGCCGCTTTGCTACAGGATCTGCGCCAGGATGCCCTGGCAGGGCAGGACAGCGTCGCCACCGTCTACGCAACACCGCGACGCCTCGCGGTATCCATCACCAACGTGCTGGACAAGGCGCCCGACCAAGCGGTGGAAATCTCCGGCCCCTCGATCAAGGTTGGCCTGGGCGCCGATGGAAAGCCGACACAGGCGCTTGCGGGATTCGCCAAAAAAAACGGCGTCAGTGTCGACGAGCTGGTGCAAGTCGACACGCCCAAGGGCAAGGTCTTCGCCTGTCGCAAACTGGCTGCAGGCACCCAACTCGACACCAAGCTTGAGCTGAAAATCGAAGAAGCCCTCAAACGCCTGCCCATCCCCAAGGTCATGCGCTGGGGCGACGGCGATGCCGAGTTCGTGCGCCCGGTGCACGGCCTGGTCATGCTGCATGGCGCGCGCGTCGTGCCCGGCAGGGTACTCGGCCTTGAGAGCAGCAATCGCACGCTGGGGCATCGCTTCCTCAGTTCCGACCCAATCACCCTTAGGCATGCCGATGATTACGAACAGGCGCTGCGCGAGCAGGGCAAGGTCGTGGCCAGCTTCGAGGTCCGGCGCAGCGAAATCGCCAGGAAACTCGGCAAAGTCGCTGGCGCAGACGCGATGCTTATCGACGATGAGGCCCTGCTCGACGAAGTCACCGCGCTGGTCGAGGCGCCGACCGTGTACGAGGGCCGCTTCAGCGCCGAGTTTCTTGAAGTACCGCAGGAATGCCTGATTCTGTCGATGAAGCAGCACCAGAAGTACTTCCCGCTGTTCGACAAGGCGACCGGCAAGCTGCTGCCGCGCTTCCTGGTCGTGTCCAACCTGAAAACTGACGATGCGTCGAACATCATCCGAGGCAATGAGCGCGTGCTGCGCGCGCGGCTGTCCGACGCCAAGTTTTTCTACGACCAGGACCGCAGGCAGCGACTGGAGCAACGCGTGCCGCAGCTGGCACAGGTCGTCTATCACAACAAGCTGGGTAGCCAGCTCGAGCGCGTCGAGCGCATCCAGCTGCTGGCCGGGAAAATCGCGCGCACGCTGGGCGCCGACCCGCTGCTGGCCGAGCGCGCGGCCTGGCTTTCAAAGGCCGATCTGATCACCGGCATGGTGGGCGAATTTCCCGAGCTGCAGGGCGTGATGGGCCGTTATTACGCCCTGCACGACGGCGAACCGCAGGAAGTGGCTGACGCGATTGGCACGCATTACCAGCCGCGTTTTGCCGGTGACCGGCTGCCCGAGGGCAATCTGGCCTGCGCATTAGCGCTTGCCGACAAGCTCGATACGCTCGCCGGCCTGTTCGGCGTTGGCCAGCAGCCCAGCGGAGAAAAAGATCCGTTCGGCCTGCGGCGGGCCGCACTTGGCGTATTGCGCATTCTTGTAGAGCAGTCCCTCCCCCTTTCTCTGCAGGAAATCGTGAATGCGGCGTTCGAGGGCTACTCCAAGCACGTGGGCGACGCGCATACAGATCTTGAGTTATTCATTTTTGATCGCTTCGCCGGCTATCTGAAAGACCGCGGGTATTCCACGCTCGAGGTTGACTCGGTGTTGTACAAGTCTCCAAAGCAAATCAGCCTGGTTCCAAAGCAACTGGAGGCGGTTCGTGCGTTTCTGATGCTACCGGAAGCAGCCAGTCTGGCCGCTGCGAATAAACGGGTAGCCAATATCCTCAGGCAGGCAGAAGGAAAAGGGGAGTCTTTCCAGAACGCCGAAGCGAGCATGCTTACAGACCCCGCTGAGCGCGTACTCTTTGATGCGCTCAAGTCAACCTCCAAGGAAGCTGCCGCGCTTTTTAAACGAGGCGATTTCACCGGCTATCTGAAAACCTTCGCGGTTCTGAAGAACCCGGTCGATACCTTTTTCGAGTCTGTCATGGTTATGGTGGATGATCCCAAGTTGCGACGCAACCGTCTTGCACTTCTTTCCGATTTACGTGCGGCAATGAATGAGGTGGCGGATATTTCGAGGCTTGCCGCATGAAACTGGTCATCCTCGACCGCGACGGCGTCATCAATCACGACAGCGCCGCCTACATCAAAAGTCCCGAGGAGTGGAAACCCATTCCCGGCAGCCTGGAAGCAATCGCGCTGCTCAACCAGGCCGGCTGCCATGTGGTGGTGGCGACCAACCAGTCAGGAGTGGGGCGTGGCCTGTTCGAAATGGCGACGCTCAACGCCATTCACGACAAGATGCACCGCGCGCTGGGCCTGGTCGGCGGCCGCATCGACGCCATATTTTTCTGCCCGCATGCGCAGGACGCCGGCTGCGCCTGCCGCAAGCCCAAACCCGGCCTGTTCGAGGATATCGCGCGGCGTTTCAACACCAGCCTGCGCGACGTGCCGAGCATAGGCGATTCCCTGCGTGACCTGCAGGCTTCGGCCGCGGTCGGCGCGCAGCCCATTCTCGTGCTCACCGGCAAGGGCGGCAAGACCCAGCGCGAGGGCGATCTGCCGCCCGGCACCCAGGTCTTCGCCGATCTCGCCGCAGCCGTGAAATCATTGATTCCATGAATCCGGGCATCGTCGTCCGGTCCTGCCTGTTTGCCCTGTTCCAGATCGTTATCACTCCGCTGTTTGCGGTGATTTCGCTGTTCACTTTTCCGTTCCGGCCACTCATCCGCTACCGCATCATCACCACCTGGTCGCGGCTCATGGTGGATGCTGCGCGCGTCCTCTGCGGCATCAATTACCGCGTCATCGGCGCCGAGAACATCCCGCGCGAACCGTGCATCATCCTTGCCAAGCACCAGTCGGCATGGGAAACACTCGCCTTCCAGGTAATTTTCCCGCCGCAGGTATGGGTGGTGAAGCGCGAGCTGCTGTGGATCCCGTTTTTCGGCTGGGGACTGGCGATGCTCTCGCCCATTGCCATCGACCGCGGTGCCGGAGCGCGCGCGCTGCGCCAGACGCTGGAACAGGGGCGTGACCGGCTCAAGCAGGGATTTTCCATCGTGATATTTCCGGAAGGCACGCGCATTGCGCCCGGCGCACGCGGCACTTACCATCCCGGCGGCGCCTGGCTGGCGGTGAAAACGGCTGTGCCGGTGCTGCCGGTGGCGCACAACGCGGGGAAATTCTGGCGGCGCAAGGCCTTCCTCAAGCATCCCGGCCTGATTACCATCAGCATAGGCGCGCCGATTGCGCCGGGCAGCAGCGACGCCGGCGAGCTCAACACCAGGGTCGAGCACTGGATAGAAACCGAAATGCAGCGCATCGGCACCCATGCCTCCTGATACTGCCGGACTGGAGATGCCGCCCGCGTGGCACGGCGGCGCAATGCCGCCGCAGTGCATTGATCTGGGAGGCACTTGCGTGACTTATGCCGTGAAACGCCGCCGGCGCCGCGGCGCCATCACCCTCACCATCGATGAAAACGGGCTGCGTGTCGGCGCGCCGTGGCGTGCCAGCCAAGACGCAATCGAAGCCTTGCTGCGGCAGCAAGCTGCCTGGGTACTGAAAAAGCTTGCCGAATGGCGGCTGCGCCGCGCACCGCCCCTGCATTGGCAAGACGGGGAATCACTGATGCTGCTGGGCGCACCGCTGAGGCTGACGCTGCTGGCGGATCGGCAGCAAATCAGCGCTGATCGGGGGCAGCTGGTAGTCGGCATTGCCGCTGCGACACCCCAGGCGGTTGCACAGGCCGTCACCGGCTGGCTGCGGCAACAGGCGCTGCCCTGTTTCCGGCAGCGGATTGCGCATTTCCACCCGCTGATCGGGGTTGCCGCGCCGGAAGTGCATCTGTCCAACGCCCGCAGCCGCTGGGGCAGCTGCCACAGCAGCGGGCGCATCCGCCTCAACTGGCGGCTGATCCAGATGCCGATGCACCTCGTCGATTACGTGGTCGCGCACGAGCTCGCGCACCTGCGGGAAATGAACCACTCGCCGCGCTTCTGGCAAACTGTCGCACACATGGTGCCGGATTATGCGGCGCGCAGAACGGAAATGAGAAAAGGCGGTCATCGCTATCTGCTGGTCTGACGCCGGCGCCGAGCGGTGCGCGGGGCCGGCCATCCCCGATGGCCGCCTGTGCTAATATTCGAGCCGTTCCAGTTGCCGGGATTCACCCACATCATGCGCGTTCCCGCCTTTCTCCTGCCCGCTGTTTTCGCTGCCGCGCTCGGCGCCTGCGGCTACAAGGGACCGCTTTACCTGCCCAAGCCCCAACCCGAGGCCCAGCCGGCAAAGCCTGCATCTGCGCAGGGATCGCAGGAAGGCAGCGCGCGGGAACCGGCCAGGCCGTGACCTATTTCAGTTATACAAACCGGGAACTGCACGCCGAAGCCGTCCCGCTGAGCAGCATTGCCGAACAGCATGGCACGCCGTGCTTCGTGTATTCGCGCGCTGCATTGACAGACGCCTACCGCGCATTCGACACCGCATTCCAGGGCCGCGACCACCTCGTATGCTATGCGGTCAAGGCCAATTCCAACCTCGCCATTCTCAACCTGTTTGCGCGACTGGGCAGCGGTTTCGACATCGTGTCCGGCGGAGAACTGGCGCGGGTACTGGGCGCTGGCGGGGACCCGCGCAAGATCGTATTTTCCGGGGTTGGTAAATCGGCCGAAGAGATGCGCCAGGCGCTGGCGGCGGACATCCTGTGCTTCAACGTCGAATCCGAAAGCGAGCTTTACCGGCTTGACCGTGTGGCCGGGGAAATGGGCAAGGTCGCGCCCGTCAGCCTGCGCGTCAACCCCGATGTCGACGCCCGCACCCACCCCTACATTGCCACCGGACTCAAGCAGAACAAGTTTGGCGTGGCTTATGACCATGCGCCTGCGCTGTACCGCCGGGCGCGGGGTCTGCCGCATATCCGCGTCGAAGGCATCGACTGCCACATCGGCTCGCAGCTCACCGAGATTGCGCCGTTTGCCGCCGCGCTCGACAAGATTCTAGACCTGCTCGACCGCCTGCAGCGGGAGGGCATCACGATTTCCCATCTCGACCTGGGCGGCGGCCTGGGCATACGCTACCGCGATGAAACCCCGCCCGCGCCCGGCGATTATGCGCGCGCCCTGACCGCGCTGATCGGCAATCGCCCCCAGAAACTGCTGTTTGAGCCAGGCCGCCTGCTCACCGGCAATGCCGGCGTCCTGCTGACCCGTATCGAGTACCTCAAGCACGGCGAGGAGAGGAATTTTGCCGTCGTTGATGCTGCAATGAACGACCTGATGCGGCCCGCGCTTTACGACGCCTGGCATGATGTGCTGCCCGTGATAGCCGGCACGGCGGGAGAAAAATCTTACGACATCGTCGGGCCGGTATGCGAAAGCGGCGACTTCCTGGCGCGTGGGCGGCAGCTGGCGGTAAGCGAAGGCGATCTGCTGGCCGTGATGTCGGCAGGCGCCTACGGCATGAGCATGAGTTCCAACTACAATACCCGCCCGCGGGCGGCGGAGGTGATGGTAGACGGCAATACATCACACCTGGTACGGGAGCGCGAAAGCGTCGCCGAACTCATGTCACGGGAAATTCTGCTGCCCTGACGGTACGTTGGCGCAATGCTTCGGCGGTACTTGCAGCCGTTTTTTTGTGGCAGCGATCGTACTTTTTGCTGTTGCGGCAAACACACAGGCGATATTCCAACGTCAAAAAACCCTAATAAAGGTGTTGCATTTTTTTTTCACTGTGACATAGAATTGGCGCACCGAGCATGACTTTCCTGAATTTTCAGGAAAAACGACGAAGCAGCAATGCAAGTTGTTTGAGTTATGCGAGGGAGTGTGGATCCAACTCCACACTTAAACGATGCCTAAGTTAACTTTAAGGAGACTATGATGGCAGCGAAGAAAAAAGCAAAGAAAAAAGTAGCTAAGAAGAAAGCAGCCAAGAAGAAGTAGTTGTTGTTTGCGTAAGTTGCGGGAGCTGGGTAACCGGCTCCCGTTTTTATTTGCAGCGTCCCGCTTGCAACCATCCGCGTTGCAGTTCGAATTGCAGTACCCCGCCACCACATGCGCGCCGCCGCACCTCCCGCAGCATCACCGGCAGTTTTCGGCAGTGAATAGCGCTCGCGGTGCTCTTATAAAAATATCAATAAAATCAATATATTATAATCCCCCTCGCCTGCTCTTAAGCAGGCCGCCTCATGCCGGCGCTTCGATGCAGCACGTCACGGATTCCGGGCATCCATGCGCAGCATTCAAACAAGCCAGGCGGAGATCTGCCGGAGGAACGCGCCGCTCAGGCGGGTGGGGATGAGTATGCGCGCGACGTGATCAGGGATTGAGCTGACGATATACCGCAGTCGCCACGCGCAGCAGTTCGGCCTTTTCAACTTCGCCGGACAAGGCATAACCGAGCTTGTGATCCAGCCAGTAGAACACGCCGACTTTGTTTTCCTGCGCAAAACGAAATGCGGTCTCGCGTGTATCGTCGGGGTTGGTACGCACATAAAGCGTCAACCGCTGGCCCTTGCCGTCCTGATACATGAATTGCGCAACCGGGCCGCGCTCGCCCGGCAACAGCCGCCCGCCGACCAGCGTGTAGCCAATGCCGCCGAGGTGGGGAACCTTGAGCTGGGTGCCGAGCCGCTTGGAAAGCCAGTTGATGAGGTGCGTTTCCTGGTCAGCGCCGACTTCAACCGGATGCCGCACTTCGGGGCTGTACACCACGTGCGCGACCGCGGCGCGGCGCGCCCAGGCAGCTGATTCGGCGGCGCGGCCGCCGCTGAAGGCCTGCAGCTGCCAGCCGATCACGCCGCCGAGCGCAATCCACGCCACCACTGCCGCATGGCGCAAGGCCGGCCGCGGCCAGCGCGCCCGGCGCGCCCTGTGCAGGCGCCCGGGCACGGGCTCCTCAAGTATCGGGTCAAACAACGCGTGCAGCTCCTCGCCCTGGCGGCGGTAAGCCGCCAGCCTTTCCGCATCTTCAGGATGACTGGCCAGATAAACCTCGACATCGGCGCGGCGCGCTTCCGGCAGAGCGCCGTCAACATAGGCGTGCAGGTCAAACTCGGTGACGGACAGCTTGCTCACTTGATCACCCTCAGCGCGGCGGACTCTGGCAATCCTGTCATGCTGCGGCGCAGGCGTTCGCGCGCCCGCGACAGCCTGGACATCACAGTACCAATCGGGATGCCCAGCGTCTTCGCGGTTTCATCGTAGGACAGCTGCTCCAGGCTGATCAAAAGCAGCACTTCGCGCTGCTCTTCTGGAAGGCTGCGCAAGGCCGTGTCCAAGTCGCGGATTTCCAGCATGTCGGTCTGCGGGGCGGGCTCCTGCAATTCCATGGCGTCCCCGTCCAGCGATACGAAACGGTCTGCAGCGCGCCGCCTGACCTGATTCACGAACAGATTGTGCATGATGGTAAAAAGCCAGGCCCGCAAGTCGCTGCCGTCCCGCCATAAATGCAGCTTGTTCCAGGCCCGTTCCAGCGTATCCTGCACCAGGTCATCCGCAGCAACACGCTCCCCGGTCAAGGCCCGGGCATAGCGGCGCAACCTGGGGATGTACTGCGCGACCTGAGTGCCGAATTCTTCCAAGGTGTTGGCCTCTTTTATCCCCTGCATGACCGTATACAGCCGAAACGCGGCGATTATTCCTGCTTTCCCGGGGCGGCGCCGGCTGCCGTGCCGAAGACCGCCTTTTGCAGCCCCCACTTCGCCGCCAGCGTTTCGGCGGCGTTGAGGATTTCCTCGGCGCGAGTCGGGTGATTGTAAGCCATGCCGGCCAGGCGCCGCAGTGCACCGTCGCTGCCGAAATCGAGACCCGTCACATGGATCAGTTCGGAAGCATTGCACCCGGCGATTTCCGCACCCAGCAGGCGCCCCGTGTCCGAATCTGCAACAAGGCGCACGAAACCGCGCCCATCGTCCTGCCCCAGCGCGGCCGGATTGGCGGCAAATGCCGAAAATCCAATGGCGGGCTCCAAACCCTGCGATTCCGCCTGGTCTTCGTTGAGCCCGATGCGTGCCAGCTCCAGTGCGGAGTGGATGACTTCCGGCACAGCCTGGCGGTCACGCCGGCACGATTGCGCAGTCAGGATGTTGCCGACGGCAACGGCGGCCTCCGCCAGCGCATGATTCGAGGTCATGTCACGGTTCGCGACATCGCCGATAGCGTAGACCGCTTCCGCGGTCGTACGCTGATGGTCATCGACCCGGATGAATCCCTCATCATCCACTTCAATGCCGGCAGCAGGCAGGTCAAGACCAGCGGTATGCGGTCGGCGTCCGGCGCCCAGCAGGGCCCAGTCGACCATTTCCCGGCTGCCATCGGGGAGCGTCAGCGCCATCTGGCCGGCGTCGACCGCAGCGTGCGCAACACGGCAGGCGGTGCGTGCGTGAATGCCATGCCCGGCAAGCGCTTCCAGCAGCGCCTTGCGCGCAGGAACGCTGAAGCGGCTGTGCACGAGCGGCGTCTGCTGCATCAGCCACACCACCTCCAGGCCCAGCATGCCAAGAATGAAGGCGAATTCAGTGCCGATGACCCCGGAGCCGATGACCGCAACGCGCCGGCCGGCGGGCACGCCTTGGGTGAACAAGTCATCGGTGGTGAGAATGCGGTCGCGGCACGACCGCAGATTGGCCGGTACAAAAGGGGTTGAACCCGTAGCGACGACGAGATGGCGGGCGGTGATCTGCCGTGACGTGCCAAGCGTCAGCGTATTGCGGCCCGTGAACCGCGCGGCACCCTGCAACAGGACCACGCCGAGGCGACGCAGGTAATCCACATAGCTCTCGCGCACGCCGGCGACCACCCCATGCTGATGACGCCATGCCTGCGGCAGGTCACCGCGCAGCGCGCCGCCAATCCCGCGCCCGGCATATCCGCGACTGGCGGCAACCAGGCACGCACTGTGATACCAGGTTTTTTTCGGCACGCAGCCGCGGTTCAGGCAGCAGCCTCCCCATTGATCTTTTTCGATGATCGCGACTTTCAGTCCGCGCAGCGCCCCCAGCACCGCGGCACGATAACCCCCGGGGCCGGAACCAATGACGGCAAGGTCGTATCTGTCCATGGCTTCAACCTCCGCCCGCATCGGGCACTGTGCAGTCAGGCATCATGCCAGCACGCGCGCCAGCAGCGACACCCCCATCATCACCAGCAGTACGCTCACGAAACGCAACAGCGCCTCGCGTGAAACGCGGCCGTGGATGCGGTTGCCTACCCACAGGCCTGCAAGCGCAAAGGGCACAAGCATGACGAACCCGACCAGGCGGTCGGCGAGCATCAGCCCCCCTGCGGTAAACACCAGCGCGCGGATAGACACCGACAGCAGCACCATGTTGGAGAGCGTGGCACGCAGCGCATTCTTGTCGGAGAGCCGGCGCGCAAGGTAAATGGCATAGGGCGGGGCGCCGACGCCGAACAGCGTGCCCATGGCGCCGCCGGTGAACCCCGACAGCGGCGCCCAGCCCCGTCCCACCATGCGCGAGGGTATGCCCTGGTGCAGGGAATAAGCGCCATACGCCAGCAGGAATACGCCCAGCGCAAGCAGCGTGGCGTGGCGTGGCAGGGTGACCAGCAGCGTGACGCCGGCCACTGCGCCGACCAGCGAAAACGGCGCAAGCCACTTGAGTTCGGATTTGTCGGCATCGCGCGAAAAGCGGCGGCCCAGCGCCAGGGCGGCGGCAACGTCCAGCAACACCGCCATCGGCAGCACGAAATCCAGGGGAAAGAAGTACGAAAGCAGGGGAATGGTGAACAGCGCCGCACCAAACGCGGTGATGCCGAAGATGACATACGACGCGGCCACCGTGGCTGCCGCAATCAGGAATGTCTGGACATCGAACGGTATGGGCATGGGCAGGCGTAAAAAAGGCGCCGGATCAGCAATCCGGCGCCCGTGGGGAATGATCGCTTGCTGTATAGCTGGACGTCGCCGCCGGCAAACGCATTCAACCCGGCGGCGCGCCGGGCTAAACGATATTCAGGTGCTCTATGCCGGTCATCACGTCCTTTTCCTTGGCATCCTTGCTGTTCAGCTTGATCATCAGGCGCAGTTCGTTGACCGAATCGGCATTGCGCAGCGCATCCTCGTAACTGATTGCGCCGGCCTCGTACAGATCAAACAGGTGCTGGTCGAAGGTCTGCATGCCGAGCTCGCGCGACTTGGCCATGATGGCCTTGATCTCGTGCACCTCGCCCTTGAAGATGAGGTCGGAAATCAGCGGTGAATTGAGCATGATCTCGACCGCGCACGCCCGGCCCTTGCCGTCCTTCTTCGGTATCAGGCGCTGCGACACCAGGGCGCGCATGTTGAGCGACAGATCCATCAGCAGCTGGCCGCGGCGCTCCTCGGGGAAAAAGTTGATGATGCGGTCCAGCGCCTGGTTGGCGCTGTTGGCATGCAGAGTCGCCATGCACAGATGGCCGGTCTCGGCGAAGGAAATCGCGTAGTCCATGGTCTCGCGGTCGCGGATCTCGCCGATCAGGATCACGTCGGGCGCCTGGCGCAGCGTGTTCTTGAGCGCGGCGTGCCAGGAGTCGGTGTCGACGCCGACCTCGCGCTGGGTGATGACGCAGTTCTTGTGCTCGTGCACGAATTCGACCGGATCCTCGATGGTGATGATATGACCGTAACTGTTTTCATTGCGGTAGCCGACCATGGCCGCAAGCGTTGTCGATTTGCCCGAGCCGGTGGCACCGACCATGATCACCAGGCCGCGCTTGGTCATGACCACGTCTTTCAGCACCGGCGGCAGGCCCAGGTCCTCGAACTTGGGTATCGTGGATACGATAGTCCGCAGCACCATGCCCACGCGGTTCTGCTGGATGAAGGCACTCACCCGGAAGCGGCCGATGTCCGCCGGGTTGATCGCGAAATTGCATTCCTTGGTCGCCTCGAACTCGGCGGCCTGGCGGTCGTTCATGATGCCGCGGGCAAGGTCGGAAGTGTGCTGGGGCGTGAGCGGCTGGTTTGCCACCGGCATCATCTTGCCATCGAGCTTGATCGCCGGCGGAAAACCGGCCGTGATGAAGAGGTCGGACGCCTTTTTCGCCACCATCGCCCTCAGCAGATCGTGCATGAATTTAACTGCCTGGTCTCTTTCCATGGTTCACCTCTCGAAATTGAGGACTGCGGTGGTTCGGTTACCCCGGGAACAAATCCTTGTTCATGGCCTTGGTGCGCGCCTCGGCCGAGGAAATGACGTTGCGCTTGACCAGGTCCTGCAGGTTCTGGTCCAGCGTCTGCATGCCGTACTGCTGGCCGGTCTGGATCGCGGAATACATCTGCGCCACCTTGGCCTCGCGGATCAGGTTGCGTATTGCCGGCGTGCCGACCATGATTTCGTGTGCCGCGACACGTCCGGCGCCGTCCTTGGTCTTGAGTAGGGCCTGCGAAATTACCGCGCGCAAAGACTCCGAAAGCATCGCGCGCATCATTTCCTTTTCCTCCGCCGGGAACACGTCGATGATGCGGTCTATGGTCTTGGCCGCGGAACTGGTATGCAGCGTGCCGAACACCAGGTGGCCGGTCTCGGCCGCGGTCATGGCCAGGCGTATGGTCTCCAGATCGCGCATCTCGCCCACCAGGATCACGTCCGGGTCCTCGCGCAGCGCGCTGCGCAGGGCGTTGTTGAACGACAGCGTATGCGGACCCACTTCACGCTGGTTGATCAGGCATTTCTTGGATTCATGCACGAACTCGATCGGATCCTCCACCGTGAGGATGTGGCCATGCTCGTTTTCATTCTTGTGATTGACCATGGCTGCCAGCGTCGTTGACTTGCCGGAACCGGTGGGGCCGGTCACCAGCACCACGCCGCGCGGCTGGTCGGCAAGCTGTTCGAACACCTTGGGCGCCTTGAGTTCTTCAAGCGACAGTATCTTGGACGGAATGGTCCGCATCACCGCCGCCGCGCCGCGGTGCTGCACAAAGGCATTGACGCGGAAGCGCGCGAGATTGGGAATGGCAAACGAAAAGTCGCATTCCAGGTTTTCTTCGTAAAACTTGCGCTGGCCGTCGTTCATGATGTCGTACACCATGGCGTGCACGTCCTTGTGCTCGAGCGGCGGCAGGTTGATGCGCCGGATATCTCCATGAACGCGGATCATCGGCGGCAGGCCTGCCGAGAGATGCAGATCGGAGGCTTTATTCTTGACGACGAAGGCCAGCAGCTCGGAGATGTCCACTATAATTGCTCCGTTATGTTGAGAAGCGCTGTGAGGAGCGCGGATTAACGGTTTGATTTTACACCGAACATCCCCCCTGAGGCGCACCAAAATTATGACAACAATCGCCGGCAACTTGCAAGCCGTGCGTGAACGAATCGCGCGGGCGGCGCAGGCGGCGGGGCGGCCGGCCTCCGCCATCACGCTGATTGCAGTGAGCAAGACCTTCGCTACGGAGAAAATCGTGGCGGCGCACGCCCATGGCCAGCGCGCCTTTGGCGAGAATTACGTGCAGGAGGCCGTGGAAAAAATAACCCGGCTTGCCCACCTGCCCCTGGAATGGCATTTCATCGGCCCAATCCAGAGCAACAAGACAAGCACCATTGCCAGGCATTTTCACTGGGTACACAGCATAGAACGTGAAAAAATCGCAATACGGCTCAACGATGCGCGGCCTGCAGCCCTGCCGCCGCTTGACGTCTGCATCCAGGTCAATGCCAGCGGCGAGGACAGCAAGAGCGGGGTGCCGCCAGGCGCGGAACTCGCGCTCGCGCGCGCCATCACCGCCCTGCCCCGCCTGCGGCTGCGCGGCCTGATGACGATTCCCGAACCGACTCCTGACGCCGCCCTGCAGCGGCGCCGCTTTGCCCTGCTGCGCGAGATGAGGGACAGGCTTGGCGCCGCCGGCATTGCGCTCGACACGCTGTCCATGGGCATGTCGGACGATCTGGAAGCGGCAATCGCCGAGGGAGCGACCATGGTGCGCGTGGGCACGGCGATTTTCGGCAAAAGATCTGCTGATTAGCCGCCAAGGGCGCCAAGCCAAACATAACCAAACATAAGGGCATGAGCCAGCTTACGCACAAATATTGCAGGGGTCTTCAGATGCGGTGCTACTAAAGTGTATGCTTAAGGAAAATACCGTTTGCCGTCTTCCGCTGTGCTTGGCGTCTTGGCGTCCTGGCGGCTAACTCAAGGTTTTTATGAATATCACATTCATCGGCGGCGGCAACATGGCAGGCGCCATGATCGGCGGCCTGCTGCAGCAGGGCTGGCAGACTGCCGCCATCCGCGTTGTCGAAATCGACGCTGGCGCGCGCGCGCGCATCGCAAGCGAGCTGGGTGTGGCTGCGGACGCTGACCTGAAAGCAGGCATCGCCGGCGCCGACTGCATCGTGCTCGCCATCAAGCCGCAGCAGATGCGCGCGACCGCGCAGGCATTGCGCGCCGTTCTCGCCTCGCAGCTGATCATCTCCATCGCCGCCGGCATCCGCTGCGCCGACCTGTCGCGCTGGCTGGGCGGCTATCCGCGCATCGTGCGCGTGATGCCCAACACGCCGGCCCTGGTTCTGGCGGGCATTTCCGGCCTCTATGCCATGCCTGCCGTCGCGGCGGACGACCGCGCGCGCACACAATCAGTGCTGAGCGCCGTGGGCAGGACGCTGTGGCTGGAGCGCGAAGATCAGATGGATGCCGTCACCGCGGTGTCCGGCAGCGGGCCGGCCTATGTCTTTTACTTCATCGAAGCCCTGCAGCAGGCTGCGGCCGAACTCGGCTTTGATGCCGCGCAGGCGCGGCAGCTGGCGCTCGACACGTTCGCCGGCGCGGTAAAAATGGCCGCGCAAAGCAGCGAAGATGCGGCGACACTGCGCGCCCGCGTTACGTCGAAAGGCGGCACCACCGAGCGGGCGCTTTCCGTATTGGAAGCGGATGCCGTCAGACACACGGTCATGCGTGCCGTAAAAGCCGCCGCCGCACGCTCGCGCGAGCTGGGCGACGAAATGGGCAAGGACTGAATGCTCACCGGCGCGCTCATCTTCCTGGTGCAGACCGCGCTGGGGCTGTTCACCACGGCGCTGCTGCTGCGCTTCTACCTGCAATGGGCGCGTGCGCCCTACCGCAACCCCCTGTCCGATTTTCTCAACGCGCTCACCGACTTCGCGGTGCGCCCGGCACGGCGCATCATCCCCGGGCTGTGGGGCCTCGATCTTGCAACGCTGCTGCTGGCCTGGCTTGCCCAGCTGCTGGAACTGCTCATCGTGCTTGGGATCAAGGGCTACGCGCCGGGAGCCGCGACCGGTGGCGCACTGGCGGCGCTGGTGATGCTTTCCGCGGTGATGATGATCAAGCTGGCCCTGTATATCGTAATCGTGACGGTGCTGATCCAGGCCGTGCTTTCCTGGATCAACCCCTATAGCCCCCTGGCGCCGCTGCTGAACAGCATGACCAAGCCGTTCTTGCGCGTGTTCCAGAAACTCATCCCGCCAATCGGCAATGTCGATTTGTCGCCGCTGTTCGTGATCATCGTCTGCCAGCTGCTGCTGATCGCACCGGTGACCCACTTCGAAACGACGCTGTGGCGCCTGCTGGCGTGACCGAAGAAGTCGCGTGGTGCCGTTTCGACGCCACGTCACACAGCCTGACGCTCAGCGTTCATGTCCAGCCCAACTCGAAAGCAAGCGCCATCGCCGGACCGCACGGCGGTGCGCTGAAAATCCGGGTTGCCGCGCCGGCCGTGGACGACAAGGCCAACGCCGCGCTGATCGACTTCCTTCACCGCTTTCTCGATGCGCCTGCGTCACGCATCAGCATACGCCGCGGCGCCAGGAACCGGCGCAAGCTGGTCGAGATTGCCGGGGCCACAAGCACAATGCGGGAGAAGCTGATTAGCGCCGTGACGGGCTGAGCATTTCATTTCTTAACCCGGCCCCGCCCCGCGGCCGCCATCATCCTTGCCGCTTTCGGCGTGAAGCTTGAACGCCTTGACCAGGAACGCGATCGCTATCCACATGCCCAGCACGGCAAACGGCAACGCGACCAGCAGCGGCCAGGCCAGCGCAAGCGCCGCGAACGCCAGCAACACCGCACCGACGCCGGCCATCAGGCCGGCCTCCGCCGGGCCGAGGATGCGACGGTTGGTAATGGCGGCGCCAACGGTATTGCCAATGCGCAATGCGCCGGCGGCGGCGCGGCCGGCGCTGCCACTGCGCGAGCGGTGCAGCCGCGGCCTGGCGGCGGCCGCACGCACGCGATTGCGAGCGGCCAGCACGATTTCCGTGGCATTGGCGAGGTCTTCTTCATACATTCCCTGCATCGCGCAGGCAAAATCGCGATCCTCGACCGCGACATCCAGCTCATAGTTGCCCATCCAGCTGGCGACGTTCAGATTGCTTGAGCCGACTCGTGCCCAGCGGCCGTCGGCCACTGCAGTCTTTGCGTGCAGCATCGTGCCGTTCCACTCGAAAACGCGGATGCCTGCTTCGAGCAGCGGCCGGTAGCCGGAGCGCGAAAACGCGGAAAGCACCGGAAGATCGCTCGCGCCGGGCACCAGCAGGCGCACATCGACGCCGTCGAGTGCCGCGGCCCGCAACGCCTGCACATATGGCGCGATACCTACAAAATAGGCATCGGTAAGCCACAGGGTTTCGCGCGCCATGGCGGCGATAAGCTGGTCAAGGCGGTAGAGTCCGGCGATGTTGGGCTCCGTCGCCAGCACACGCAGTGCCATGTCACCGGCAACGGCATGGGCATCAGCGCCGGCGCCGCCAAACTCCCCCTCCGGCACGGGCGGGCCTGTTTCCGCCCAGATCTGCGCGAACGCATCCTCGATATCGGCAACTGCCGGTCCGCGGATTTCAACCCCGGTGTCACGCCACGGCTCCAGGCCGCGCGTGGCATCGCCGGTCCACTTGCGATGAACACACAGTCCGGTGACAAAGCCGACGCGGCTGTCAACCGCGACCATTTTGCGGTGATCGCGCGAAAGCCAGCCGAAGGGGCTGTCGAGACGTGGCGGATTGAAGCACCGCACCGTGCCGCCCGCCTCGATCACGGGCTGCCACAATCGCGCCGGCGCCCCGCCCAGCGCGCCCATCCAGTCATAAATCACCCTCACGCGCACGCCGGCACGCGCGCGAGCCGCCAGTGCCGCGGCAAATTCGCGCCCCACGCTGTCGTCGGTGACGATGTAATTCTCGAAACAGATCGTGCGTTGCGCGCCGTTGATTGCATCCAGCCACGCCGGGTAATTTTCAGTGGCGTCCCTGAGGATGCGCACGCTGTTGCCGGCGACCAGCGGCGCGCCGGCGGCGCGCGACAGCGCCTGCTCGGCGAACAGGCGTATAGGTGAGCCGCGGTTGTGCTCAGGCTGCGCCGGCTGTGTGTCGCCCATCACGGGGATATTAAATTTATTAATAAAAACAATAACTTAATAATAACCGCGGTTCCACGGCACCATTACATCAGGATGATGTCGAACTGCTCCTGGTTATAGACGCTTTCCACCTGCAGCGACACCGGTTTGCCGATGAAATCGGACAGCATGGCGAGTCCCTGCGACTCCTCGTCGAGAAACATGTCGATCACCTGCTGCGAGGCGAGAATGCGGAACTCGCGGGCGTTGAACTGGCGCGATTCACGCAGCAGTTCGCGCAGGATCTTGTAGCACACGGTCTGCGCAGTCTTCAGTTCACCCCGGCCTTCGCATACCGGACACGGCTCGCAAAGAATGTGTGCGAGGCTCTCGCGCGTGCGCTTGCGCGTCATTTCGACCAGGCCCAGCTGGGTGAAACCGTTTACCGTCATGCGCGTGCGGTCGCGCGCCAGGGCTTTGCGGAACTCGTTGAGCACCGCATTCTTGTGTTCCTCGGTGTCCATGTCGATGAAATCGACGATGATAATGCCGCCAAGGTTGCGCAGCCTGAGCTGACGCGCGATCACCTGCGCTGCCTCGAGGTTGGTCTTGAAGATGGTATCGTCGAAACTGCGCCCGCCGACGAACCCGCCGGTATTGACGTCGACCGTGGTCAGCGCCTCGGTCTGGTCGATGATGAGATAGCCGCCTGATTTGAGGTCGACGCGGCGGGCCAAAGCTTTCTCGATCTCGTCCTCCACGCCGTAAAGGTCGAACAGCGGACGCTCCCCCTGGTAATGCTCCAGGCGCTGCGCCACTGCAGGGATGAATTCCTGCGCAAACTCGCACATGCACTGAAAGGTTTCGCGCGAATCGATGAGGATGCGCGCGGTTTCGTCGTGCACGAAATCACGCAGCACGCGCAGGCTCAGGTTGAGATCCTGGTAAAGCAGGGTCAGGGACGCAGCGGTGCGCGCCTTGTCCTGTATGCCCTGCCACAACTTGCGCAGGTATTCGATATCCAGCGTCAGCTCGCGGTCGGAAGCGGTTTCCGCCATGGTACGGATGATGAAGCCGCCCTTTTCCTCTGGAGGCAGCAGCTGCTGCAGCTTCTCGCGCAGGTGCAGACGCTCCTCCTCGTCCTCGATGCGCTGCGAGATGCCGATGTGGGATTCCTGCGGCAGATAGACCAGAAACCGGCCGGCGATGCTGATCTGGGTCGAAAGCCGCGCCCCCTTGGTGCCGAGCGGATCCTTGACTACCTGCACCATCAGGTTCTGGCCCTCGGAGAGCAGTTTCTCGATGGGCGTGCTCGGCGCGCCGTTGTGGCGGTTGCCCCAGATATCGGCGACGTGCAGAAACGCCGCCCGCTCGCCGCCGATGTCGATGAATGCCGACTGCATGCCGGGCAGCACGCGCACCACTTTCCCCATGTAGACGTTGCCGACCAGCCCGCGCGCCGAAATGCGCTCGATGTGCAATTCCTGCGTCACGCCATGCTCGATCACGGCAACACGCGTCTCCTGCGGGGTGACATTGATGAGGATTTCCTCGGTCATGCGAGGTTCCGGGGGGAAATTCAGAGAATCTCGATGCCGAACTTCTTCAGCAGTGCGGCTGTTTCGGCAAGAGGCAGGCCCATGATGCCCGAATAGCTGCCTTCCATGCGCGTCACGAAGGCGCCGGCGCGCCCCTGGATGGCGTAGGCGCCGGCCTTGTCGAGCGGCTCGCCGCTGGCGACGTAGCGGCGGATTTCCGGGGCCGAAAGCTCACGGAAACAAACCGTTGAAACGGAAATCCCGGTTTCCAGCTGGTCCCTGCGCATCAGCGCAATGGCGGTGATCACCCGGTGCTCGCGCCCGGAAAGCCTGCCCAGGATCTCTGCCGCATCCTCAACGCTGTCGGGCTTGCCGATGATTCTGCCTTCGAGCTCCACCGTGGTATCGGCGGCAAGCACGGGATTTTGCAGCAGCAGGCCGCGCTGGCCGACCACGCGCGCAGCGATTTCTGCCTTGGTGCGCGCCATGCGCAGCACGTAGGTCTCCGCAGACTCGTCCGGCTGCGGCGTTTCATCAACGTCCGAACCCCGCCGCGAGTCTTCACGCAGCAGCATCAGCTCGAAATTGACGCCGATCTGCTTCAGCAGTTCTCGCCGGCGCGGGCTGCGGGATGCCAGGTAAATGCGTTTTTCGCTCATCTTGTTATCGGGGTTGATGATGAAAGCGGATCGCGGTCGCCATGCGTGTCTTCCTTAATCCATGCTTGAATCTTGATCCGAATCCTGCTCCCCGCATCACTCTCGGTGATAAGGATGGTTGTGCAGTATCGAAACCGCCCGGTACAGCTGCTCGGCAAGCACGACGCGCACCAGCGCGTGCGGCAGAGTCAGGGCCGACAGCGACCATAACACATCCGCTTCCCTCTTCAGTGCGGCCGCAGTACCGTCCGCGCTGCCGATGATGAAAGCCACGTCGCGCCCGTCCCGCTGCCAAAGCGCAATGTTATCCGCAAGCTGCCGCGTCGAAAAATTCTTGCCGTGCTCGTCGAGAACCACCATCCGGCAGCCCGCGGGCAAGGCAGCGACGATCCTCCGATGCTCGGCGACGAGCATGCGTTCAACGGCCTGTCCGCCCGCCGCGCCGCTGCCACGGCTTTCCGGCTTGATCTCCCTCAGCGCGAGCCGCGCCTCGCGCGGCATGCGCTTCGCATACTCATCGAAACCTGCAGTCACCCATGCCGGCATGCGATGACCGACCGCCACGACATGGAGCTTCATGAAAAGACGGACTATGAGGCGGCGGCACGGCTGACGCGGCGCCGCGCAGGGCGCGCGGGGGGTGCCCACAGCTCCTCAAGATTGTAGTACTGGCGGATTGCGGGCTGCATGATGTGAACGATCACGCTTCCCAGATCGACCAGTATCCACTCTCCGGTCTGCTCGCCCTCAACGCCATAGACTTTTGTGCCCAGCGCCTTGAGCTTTTCCTGCACATTGTTGGATAGCGCCTTGCCCTGGCGCGCGGAATCCGCGCTGGCGATGACGACCGTGTCAAACAGCGAAGTCATCTTTTTGACGTTCAGCACTACGATGTCGCGGCCCTTGATGTCTTCCAGCGCGGCCACCACGGCTTTTACCTGTTTATCGATGCTTATCAACTCCTTACAAATACAGCTTGTTGGCCTGAATATAATCGAGAACGGCATCCGGCAGCAAATAGCGCGGGCTGGCACCGGCGCGGATGGCGTCGCGGATCAGCGTCGCGGAGATGTCCAGCGCGGTAGTCGGTGTCACCACAATGCCGCCGGCAGGCGCAAGGTGCACGGCCAGGGGCTGCTGCATGCGCCGCGTTGAATACTCCCGCGCCAGGGGCTGCGGCATGCGTTCCTGCCACGAATCGACCGGAAACCCCGGGCGGTGCGCAACGACGATGTGGGCGAGATCGAACAATGCGTGCCAGCGGCTCCACGTCGCCAACTCGAGAAATGCGTCTGCACCCAGCAACAGGCATAAAGGCCGGGACGCACCAAATTCACTGCGCAGTTCGGCGAGGGTGTCGACGGTATAGCCGGGGCCGGCGCGCTTCAGCTCCCGGTCGTCGGCCGTAAACAACGGGTTGCCGCCAATCGCAAGTCCGACCATCGCCAGGCGCTGGGCCGCAGACACGCCGGGCGCGCCGCGGTGCGGCGGCGTGCCGCTGGGAATAAAGCGCACCCGCTCGAGTCTGAGCCTGTCTCCCGCCTCCTGCGCCAGCCGCAGGTGACCGTAATGGACGGGGTCAAACGTGCCGCCCAGGATGCCGATGGGTGCGGTCGACATGCTCAGCCGCGAGGCAGAGGAGAAAGAAGCGAGAAGAGGGGGGCGAAAAACGCCGCGGTCCGGATGAACGCTTCTCGCCTCACGCCTTACGCCTCACAGCACTAAACGACGAATGTCCGACAGCACGGCGCCAAGGAAAGAAATAAAGCGTGCCCCTTGCGCGCCATCGATGACGCGGTGGTCGTATGACAGCGATAGCGGCAGCATCAGGCGCGGCGCGAAGTCCTTGCCGTTCCATACCGGTTTCATCACCGCCTTGCCCACGCCAAGTATCGCCACTTCGGGTGCATTGATGATGGGCGTGAACAGCGTGCCACCAAGACCGCCGAGGCTGGAAATCGAAAAACAGCCGCCCTGCAGATCAGCCGGCGCTATTTTCCCGCTGCGCATGCGCTCGCTTACCGCCCCCAGCTCCCTGGCAAGCTCCAGCAAGCCTTTCTTGTCGACGTCACGCAGCACCGGCACGACCAGGCCGTTCGGTGTGTCGACCGCGATGCCGATATGGTAGTACTGCTTGAGAATCAGGCTCTCGCCGTCGGGTGATAGCGAAGCATTGAACTCTGGATGCTGCTTGAGCGCCACCACTGCCGCTTTCAGCAAAAAACCCAGCATGGTGAACTTGATGCCGTTTTTCTTCGCTTCTTCGGACTGCGATTTACGGAATGCCTCGAGCTCGGTGATATCGGCCTCATCATGCTGCGTGATGTGGGGAATGCTTACCCAGTTGCGGTGCAGATTGGCGCCCGACAGTTTCTTGATGCGCGATAGGGCCTGCACCTGCACGGCCCCGAATTTTGCGAAATCGACCTGCGGCAAAGGCGGCAGATTGAAACCCAGCCCGCCGCCAGCGCCTCCCGCCGCCTGCCCGCGCGGTTTCGACAATTCCGCCTTGACGTAAGCCTGGACATCCTCCTTGAGGATGCGGCTCTTGGGTCCGCTGCCTTGGACGCGCGCGAGATCCACCCCGAACTCACGCGCAACACGGCGCACTGCCGGACTGGCGTGGGCCCTGGAAACCCCGGCCTCCACGGCCGCCTGCGTGTCAACGGACGCAGGCGCCGGGGACTGCGCGACGGCGGCTTGCGGTTGCGCGACAACAACGGCAGGAGCGGGCGTCGCGGGTGCGGCAACTGCGGCAGGCGCAACGCGCGCCGGCTCTTGAGCTGCTGCCGTAACCGGCGCATCGAGTGCCTCCAGCGTCATCACCAGCACGCCTTCCGACACCTTGTCGCCGACCTTGATTTTCAGTTCTTTCACGACTCCCGCGGCAGGCGAGGGCACTTCCATGGTCGCCTTGTCGGATTCAAGCGTGACCAGCGAGTCTTCCGCATTGACCCTGTCGCCCGGCTTGACCAGCACCTCGATGACCGGGATGTTCTTGAAGTCGCCGATATCGGGGACTTTCACTTCTATCGTTTTTGCCATCATTCGCCTTCTGGTGATCGGCAGGCAGCAGGCCCAAACCCCAATGCCCCTGCCCGCGCTTGCTGCATCCTTCTCATACCGTCGCCGGATTCGGTTTTTCGGGATCGATGCCGTACTTGGCGATCGCTTCCGAGACCTTGGCGCGCGGCAGCGCCTCCTGGTCGGCAAGCGCCTTCATTGCCGCAACCGCGACGTAATAGCGGTCGACCTCGAAGAACTTGCGCAGCTGCCTGCGCGTATCGGAGCGGCCGAATCCATCCGTGCCGAGCACCAGGTAATTGTGCGTAGGCAGAAAGGCGCGGATCTGCTCGGCGAAAATCTTCATGTAATCGGTCGCGGCCACCACCGGGCCTGGACGATCCTTGAGGCATTGCTCGACATGGCTCTGCTTCGGCTCGGCCTCGGGATGCAGCATGTTCCAGCGCTGCACATCCAGCCCGTCACGGCGCAGTTCGTTAAAACTGGTGACGCTCCAGATGTCGGCGGCTATGCCGAAGTCTTTCTGCAGCAGCTCGGCGCCGGCGATCACTTCGCGCAGGATGGTGCCGCTGCCCAGCAGCTGTACCCGGGGCTGATTTTTCTTCGCCTTGCCTTCGCTGAACAGATACATCCCGCGCAGTATGCCTTTCTCGACACCCTCGGGCATTGCCGGATGCGGGTAGTTCTCGTTCATCACGGTAATGTAGTAATAAACGTCTTCCTGCTCCTGGTACATGCGGCGCAGCCCGTCCTGGATGATCACCGCCAGTTCGTAGGCAAAGGTGGGATCGTAGGAAACGCAGTTGGGAATGGTCGAGGCCAGCAGGTGGCTGTGGCCGTCCTCGTGCTGCAGGCCCTCGCCGTTCAAGGTGGTGCGCCCGGCCGTGCCGCCAAGCAGGAAGCCGCGCGCCCGCATGTCGCCGGCCGCCCATGCCAGATCGCCGATGCGCTGGAAACCGAACATCGAGTAAAAAATATAAAACGGGATCATCGGCACGCCGTTGGTGCTGTAGGAGGTGGCCGCCGCAATCCACGATGACATCGCGCCGGCCTCGTTGATCCCTTCTTCCAGAATCTGTCCCTTCTGGTCTTCCTTGTAGAACATGAGCTGGTCGGCATCCTGCGGCGTGTAAAGCTGGCCGACATGGGAATAGATGCCGAGCTGGCGGAACATCCCTTCCATGCCGAAAGTGCGCGACTCGTCGGGCACGATGGGCACCACGAACTTGCCGAGCCTCTTGTCGCGGATGATGGTGTTGAGGATGCGCACGAAAGCCATGGTGGTCGAGATCTCGCGCTCTTCGGTGCTTTTGAGCTGCGCCTCGAACGCCGACAGCGGCGGCACCTCGAGCGCGGCCGCCTTGCGCCGGCGCACCGGCAGCGAGCCGCCCATCGCCCGTATGCGCTCGCGCAGATACTTCATTTCCGGCGCGTCCTCGGGCGGCCGGTAGAACGGCACGTCTTCGAGCCTGTCGTCGGGAATCGGCACGTTGAAGCGGTCGCGGAAAGCCTTGATCGATGCCGTGCCCATCTTCTTCTGCTGGTGGGTGATGTTCTGGCCTTCGCCAGCCTCGCCCATGCCGTAGCCTTTTACGGTCTTCGCCAGAATCACCGTGGGCTGCCCCTTGTGCTGCATCGCCGCAGCGTAGGCGGCATACATCTTGTGCGGATCGTGTCCGCCGCGATTCAGGCGCCAGATGTCGTCGTCCGACATGTTGGAAACCATGTCCAGCAGCTCTGGATACTTGCCGAAAAAGTGCTTGCGCACGAACGCGCCGTCATGGGCCTTGAAAGCCTGGTATTCGCCGTCCACTGCCTCCTCCATGCGCTTGAGCAGCAGCCCGGACTTGTCGCGCATGAACAGCGGATCCCAGTACGAACCCCAGATCACCTTGATCACGTTCCAGCCGGCGCCGCGAAAATCGCCCTCGAGTTCCTGGATGATCTTGCCGTTGCCACGCACCGGGCCGTCGAGGCGCTGCAGGTTGCAGTTGATGACGAAAATCAGGTTGTCCAGCTTCTCGCGGCCGGCAAGCGAAATGGCGCCCAGCGACTCGGGTTCATCCATTTCGCCGTCACCCATGAACGCCCACACCTTGCGCCCCTGGGCCTCGATGATGCCGCGATCCTTGAGGTAGCGCATGAAGCGCGCCTGGTAAATCGCCATCAGCGGCCCCAGTCCCATGGATACAGTGGGAAACTGCCAGAAGTCAGGCATCAGCCAGGGATGCGGGTACGAGGACAGCCCCTTGCCTTCGACTTCCTGGCGGAAATGGTTGAGCTGATCCTCGGTGATGCGGCCCTCGAGGTAAGCGCGGGCATAGACGCCGGGCGCCGAATGGCCCTGGATATAAACCAGATCGCCGGCGAAATTTTCATTCGCGGCACGAAAGAAATGATTGAAACCGACGTCGTAAAGGGTGGCCGCCGAGGCAAAGCTTGCGATGTGCCCGCCAAGCTCCGAAGACTCCTTGTTGGCGCGCACCACGGTCGCCATTGCATTCCAGCGCACCAGCGAGCGCAGCTTGTGTTCGAGTTCCGCGTCCCCCGGCGAGCGCTGCTCCTGGGAGGGCGGAATGGTGTTCATGTACGCCGTGTTGGCGTTGTACGGAATGTAGGCGCCGTAGCGGCGCGCCTTGTCGACGAGCTGTTCGAGCAGGAAATGCGCGCGGTCAGGGCCCTCTTGCTCGAGCACCGACTCCAGGGCGTCCAGCCATTCCCGTGTTTCCTGCGGATCAGCGTCAGGAAGGATGTCTTTCATATCCATTACGGCCACCTTTTTGGGGTTTTTTCTTGGCAATCGGGCACTTGTGGTACCAACGACCGCGGGGAGTCCGATTATAGCATCGCGTTGCCATCCCCCGGACCGCGCGCTGACGCGTTTTGCGCCGTTGTCCTGGTCAGGACAGTCTGGCTGGGCGCCTACTCTCCCCGGAAGCCGGCCGGCCGTTTTTCGCAGAACGCACGCATGCCTTCCTTCTGGTCCGCGGTCGCAAAAGCGAGCGCAAACGCAGCGGTCTCGAGCACGCAGGCGTTGGCGAGGTCGAGATCCTGGCCGCGCTGCGCCGCCTGTTTCGCGAGGCGCACCGCCACGGGGCCCTTTGCAGCGATCGTGCGCGCCATTTCCAGGCCCCGTTCCCTGAGCGCCGCCGCAGGATGAACATGATTGACCAACCGGATGCGCAGCGCTTCTTCGGCTTTGACCTGGCGCGCGGTGGTCAGTAGCTCCAGCGCCATTGCACGCCCCACCAGCCGGGTCAGCCTCTGGGTGCCGCCGAAACCGGGTGGAATGCCGAGATTGACTTCCGGCTGGCCGAACACGGCTTTATCCGACGCAATGATCCAGTCGCAGCTCATGGCCAACTCGCACCCCCCACCAAGCGCGTAACCGTTGACCAGCGCTATCACCGGAACCGGCAACGCCTCCAGCGCATGCATGAGGCGCATGCCCTGTGCCGAGAATGCACGTGCCTGCTCGGTCGAATAATCCCGCATTTCGCCGATGTCGGCGCCGGCCACGAAAGCCCTGTCGCCTGCCCCGGTGACCAGCAGCACGCGCGCTGCCGGGTCAGCCGCAATCAGGTCGACTGCTTGCGAAAGCTCGTGCAGCATGACCGAATTGAGCGCGTTCAGGGCCTGCGGCCGGTTGAGCGTGAGCAGATGAATGCCGGGCTCAGTCTGTTCAAGCAGGATGGTCTGAAAAGTCATGTCAAAACCCCGTTCAACGGCCGAGGAGCAAGTAATCGGCCAATCCGGATTTACCTCCCGGCAGCTCAGCGGCGGGTGCCACCGGTCTGCATTTTCACATACGATCCCGGCGCGTCTTCGATGGCCTTGAGTTTGCCCTTGCCCGGGATTCTGGCGTCGACCTTCTCGCCGCCGTGTTTTGCCGCCCACCGTGCCCAGTCGGTCCACCATGATCCGGGATGCTGCTCGGCGTCGCGCAACCAATCTTCGGGGTCAGGCACCAGCTTGTCATTGACCCAGTAGGCGTACTTGTTGGCCGCCGGTGGATTGATGATGCCGGCGATATGGCCCGACCCGCCGAGCACGAAGCGCACCGGCCCCTTGAGCAGCTTTGCTCCCGCGTAGGTCGATTTCCACGGCGCAATGTGATCTTCCGCGGTGGATATGAAATACGCCGGCGCGTCGATCTGCGTGACGTCGATCGGCACGCCGCAGAGCTTGATGCCGCCCGGCTGGGCCAGCAGATTGCGCAGGTACATATTGCGCAGGTAGAAACTGTGCATCGCCGCTGGCATGCGCGTCGAATCCGAATTCCAGTACAGCAGATCGAACGGAAACGGATCCTTGCCGAGGAGGTAGTTGTTCACCACGAACGACCAGATCAGGTCATTGGCACGCAGCATGTTGAAGGTGGTTGCCATCTCCGAGCCTTCGAGATAGCCCCGCTCCTGCATTTTCTTCTCCAGTGCCGCGACCTGCTGCTCGTCGATGAATACTTCGAGTTCACCAGGTTTGGCAAAATCGATCATGCTCACGAAAAAAGTCGCGCTGCGAACGCGTTTGTCGCGCTTCGTGGCGAGATACGCCAGGGTACATGCCAGCAGCGTGCCGCCGAGACAGTACCCGATGACGTTTGTCTCGCGCTGTCCGGTCGCCTGCTCTATGGCATCGAGGGCGGCAAGCGAACCCTCCGCCATGTAATCCTCAAAGCTCTTGGCTGCAAGCCGCTTGGCGGGGTTGACCCACGAGATCACGAACACGGTGTGTCCCTGCTCGACCGCCCATCTGACAAACGAATTGTTCTCGCGCAGGTCGAGTATGTAGTACTTGTTGATCCAGGGCGGGATGATCAGCAGGGGACGGGCGTAGACTTTTTCGGTGAGCGGCTGGTACTGGATCAGCTGCAGCAGGTCATTCTGGAATACGACCTTGCCCTTGGTCATGGCGATATTCTCGCCCAGGCGGAAAGCCTCGGTATCGGTCATTTTCACGCGCAGCTGCTCGCCATCGCTGCGCGCAAGGTCCTCGAGCAGGTTGTTGAGGCCCTTGACCAGGTTCTGCCCGCCTGAACTGACAGTTTCGCGCAGCACTTCGGGATTGGTCAGCAGAAAATTCGAAGGCGAGAGCGCGTCGATGTACTGGCGTGTATAAAAATCCACCTTCTTCGCGTCCCTGTCGCCCAGTCCCTCGACATTGCCCAGGGACTGGTGCAGATGCTTGGCCGCAATCAGATATGACTGCTTGATGTAGTCATAGAGAAAATTCTGCTGCCAGTCCTCATGTCGGAAACGGCGGTCGCCCTTGGGTGGCTCGATCACGGGCTGGGCCTGATGCCCCATGAACTTGAGCATCGAGTTCTGCCATAGCGACATGTAATCCTGCCACAGCTTCATTTGCATCTCGGCCAGCTTGAACGGGTCGGCGAGCATCTTGCCCCAGGCCTCGAAAAACGCCTGGGCAATGCCAAGTTCGTCGGAGAATCCAAGCTTGGCGCCATTGGGGCCCCGTTCGAGAAAACGGCTGAGCAGCTGACCGCTTTTCTGGGCAATTTCGGCGTACAGTTGCGCCAGCTGGGCGGGATCGACGGCCTGTCCGGTTTGCGGGCTTGGGGTCATGCAGATTCCTTACACTTAGATGATTTACTGAAATGACTTATATTATTGACGTTTACGTAAATGATATATTAAGATTGCTAACTGTATGTTTCAATGCAGGGATTTTACAGGCTTATATTGCATAGCACAATGACTCAAACTTATTCGATTAGCGATCTTGCCCAGGAATTCGGAGTGACCACTCGCACTATACGTCATTATGAAGAGCAGGGACTGCTCACCCCGCAGCGTCAAGGCATGATACGGGTTTTCAGCGCACGGGACCGGGTCAGATTGAAACTCGCGCTGCGCGGCAAGCGCCTGGGCTTCTCACTCGCTGAGATCCGGGAATTGTTTGAGCTCTCCAGTCTGGCCAGTAAAGAACCGCGGCAAATCGAGGTCTTCCTCTCCAGGCTTGAAAAACGGCACGCACTTCTCGAACAACAGCGCGAGGACATCGATGCCATGCTGGCAGAAATCAGTTTCTTTGCCCAGCAATGCCGCCGCCTGATGGCAAATGCTGGAAAGAACCATCCCGCTACAGGCACCGCAGCATAGCTCGCTTGACGTCATGAATGATGTTTTACGTTAACGTTAACGTAATTTAAAATTTATCATTATTTACCGGCAAAGAGGACAGAAGGGGAAATCAACATGACCAACCCGATTGACTTTTATTTTGATTTTTCCTCACCCTACGGCTATTTCGCCAGTGCGCGCATAGAAGAACTGGCTGCAAAGCATGGTCGGAACGTGAACTGGCGCCCCATCCTGCTGGGCGCAGTTTTCAAGATCACCGGGCAGCAGCCGCTTCCATCCATTCCCCTGAAAGGCAGCTATGCCAACCATGACTTGGCGCGGTCAGCGCGGCTGTTCGACTTGCCTTACAAATTTCCCACGAAGTTTCCGGTGGCCGGTCAGGCACCGAGCCGCGCATTTTACTGGGTCAGCGACCGCGACCCCCTGCTGGCCATAAAGCTCGCGCAGGCGCTTTATCACGCCTACTTCGTGGAAGACCGCGATATCTCCAGCCCCGAGGTCACCGCCAATGTTGCCGCCAAGCTGGGCGTCGACAAAGACCAGATCCTGCGCGCCCTGGGCGAACCGGCGGTGAAGCAGCGCCTGGCAACCGAAGTCGACGCCGCGATCGAACGCGGGGTGTTCGGCTCGCCATTCTTCATTATCGACAAGGAACCGTTCTGGGGCTCGGACCGGCTGGATCAAGTCGACCGCTGGCTCGCCACCGGCGGCTGGTGATGCCAGCCACCATCGACATGCCATCCCCTGCTGCTGCGCGCCGCGGCCGGGTTTGTCGTGATGCCGGCCGAGCATGCGGGCACTGGCGTTTCAACCATGCACGACAAGCTTGAGGCGCTGCAAGCCGATATCGTCACGCTGGAAGTCGACGCCATCGTCAATGCCGCAAACCACACGCTGCTCGGCGGTGGCGGTGTCGACGGCGCGATCCACCGCGCCGCGGGACCTGGACTGCTTGCGGAATGCCGGCTGCTCGGGGGCTGCGCGACTGGCCGCGCCAAGCTCACACAAGGCTACAGGCTGGCCGCAAGACATGTCATACACACCGTGGGGCCGGTGTGGCGCGACGGCCGTCAGGGAGAAGCGGAGCTGCTGGCGTCGTGTTACCGCAGCAGCCTTGGCCTCGCCGTCGAGCATGGGATCAAAACCCTTGCATTCCCTGCAATCAGCTGCGGCGTTTACGGCTATCCGCCACCGCAGGCAGTGAATATTGCGGTACGCGAATGCGCTGCCTTCCTTTCTGATGGCGCACCGTTGGACCGGATCGTGTTTGCCTGTTTCGACCGCGACATGCTGGAACTGTACCGCGCCAGGCTGGCGCATCGCTGAATTGCCCGTGACACGGGCAAAATGCCGCGGCCGGCCTTTTGCAGCGCGTATAATCCTCCCGGTTTACGCTTGCGGGCGACAATTCCGGGCCACCATGCAAAGGAAAACAACACCATGAGCAACGGCAACAAAGTCATCACGCATCTGGACAAGGACGGCAATGCCACCCTGCTGTTGAATCGTCCGGAGGTGCACAATGCTTTCGACCCCGAGATGGTCGATGCCCTCACCAAGTCCATGAAAGAGCTCGAAGCCGACCCGCAAGTGCGGGCGGTGGTGCTGATGGGTTCAGGCAAAAGCTTCTGCGCCGGCGCGGACATCGAGCACATGAAGAAGAGCGCCAAATACACGCGCGAGGAAAATTTCAAGGTCGCGCAGGAATCCGCGCGCATGTTTTACACGCTTTACAACCTCAAGAAACCGACCATCGCATGCGTGCACGGAGCAGTGCGCGGCGGCGGGGTTGGCCTGGTGTCGGCTTGCGACATCGCCATCGCTTCGCGCGATGCAACCTTCCGTCTGTCCGAAGTGAAAATCGGCATCATTCCGGCCATGATCAGCCCCTACGTCATCCGTGCCATAGGCGAGCGCATGGCACACCGCTACATGATATCGGGCGAGGAGTTCGACGTTGCGGAAGCGTTTCGCATCGGCCTGGTCCACGACATCGCCGAAAGAGATGCGCTGCTGGGTGCGGTAGGACGCATGCTTGCGCATATCTACTCGAGCGGGCCTAACGCGGTGGTTGCAATCAAGCAACTGATTCCAGTCAGCGCGCATGCCCTGATCGACAGGGAAATCGTCGATGAGACGGCGCGTCGCATCGCCGCGATCCGCGGCACGCCCGAAGCACAGGAGGGGATGAGCTCATTCCTCGAGAAGCGCAAGCCTTCGTGGCTTGAGCCTGCGGCGCAGCGCGCGGCAAAAAAGACCACCAAGAAACCCGCAGCGAAGCGCCGGACAGGCCGGGCATGAGGCGGGCGGGCTGCCCAAGAAAATCGCATTGAGTCCGCGGCGCCGCGAGCTTTTGACGCAGCTGCAGGCATACCGGCGCCTGCGGCCGCCGCAATTGCCATGAACTCCCCGCCATGAATACCCCCACACCCACCCCCGTATCGCGGCCCGGCCTTCCGGCATTCGGGAATGCGCGCCATCTGCCGCCGCTGTATGCGGCAGCGCTGCTTGTCAGTGCGTTGCTGTTGTTCTGGATCCAGCCACTGTTTACCAAGATGGTGCTACCGCGCTTCGGCGGGTCCCCGGCGGCATGGACAACCGCCTCGATGTTTTTCCAGATCATGCTGCTCGCCGGATATTTCTATGCGCACCTGGTCACGCAGCGCCTGCTATTGCGCACCCAGCTGTTTTTGCACCTGGCGCTGCTGACGATGGTTTTCTTCGTGCTGCCGATCAGCCTGAATTCCGCATCTTCGCAGCTGGATGGTCAGGCGCCTATCGCATCGCTGCTGGTGCTGCTGACCGTTTGTCTGGGCCTGCCCTTCTTCGTACTCTCCGCCACTGCCCCCCTGCTGCAGAAATGGTTTTCGCACACCGGCCACACGGATGCCATTGATCCGTATTTTCTTTACAGCGCCAGCAACGTCGGCAGCATGATTGCGCTGCTGGGTTATCCCGTCGTGATCGAACCGGTGCTGGGGCTGGCGCAGCAGAGCGTGGCATGGGCGGGTGGTTATGCGCTGCTTGCCGTGCTGATCGCGATTTGCGCCGCCAGTGCCTGGCATCAGCGGGACGCCGTTGTCGCGCCGCCTGCACCCATCCGCGACACGGCGACCACGGCAACGCACTGGCCGCAGCGCATGCGCTGGATGCTTCTCGCGCTGGCACCCTCCAGCCTGCTGCTGGGCGTAACCCAGCACATCAGCACCGAAATCGCCGCCGTACCGCTGCTGTGGCTGATCCCGCTTGCGCTATACGTGCTTACTTTCGTCAATGTCTTTGCGCGGCGACCGCTCATACGGCACTCGTGGATGCTCAGGGCGCAGCCCGTGCTGGTCATGCTGCTGGCCCTGGTATGGCTTCTCAACACCTACTTTGTCGTATTCATTCTGCATCTGGCCGCTTTCTTCGTGACGGCGATGATGTGCCACGGCGAGCTGGCGAGGACGCGCCCCGATGCTTCCCGTCTCACCGAATTTTATCTCTGGCTCTCGTTAGGCGGCGCACTCGGCGGAGCGTTCAATGCCGTTGCCGCACCACTGCTTTTCAGTTCGATTCTCGAATACCCCGTCGCCATCGCGCTTGCCTGCATGCTGAGGCCTGCGCAACAGCCGGCCGGCTCCGCGTTTCGTTGGAGCGACATCGCGCTGCCGCTTGCGCTGGCCGGCATATTCACGCTCCTGATTCTCGCCGGTATCCGGCCATTCACCCACGGCGCGATGGCAACCGTGCTCTACCTGCAGGCCGTCGGCCTGGTTCTCTACCTGTTTCATGTGCGGCCGATCCGCTTCGGGCTTGGCGTGATGGTGGTGCTGATCGCGAGCCCGATCCTGCATCTTCCCGAGCGCGTCCTGGAACGCCACCGCAGCTTTTTCGGGGTACACAGCGTGCTGCAGGACAAGTCTGAAAAATTCCATGTGCTGATGCACGGCATCACGGTTCACGGTGCCCAGTACATTGCCGCGGACAAGCGCCTGGAGCCCACGACCTACTTTCATCGCGACAGCCCGCTCGGGCAGCTTTTTTTCGTCATCGACGCGCATCACCACATAAAGCGCGTCGGCGTCATCGGCCTGGGAGTGGGCACCACCGCGTGCTACCGCAAGCCCGGGCAGGAATGGACATTTTTCGAAATCGACCCGATTGTGGTGCAGCTCGCTCAGGACACGCGTTATTTCAGCTTCCTGAAAGACTGTGCGCCGGACGCGAAAATCGTGCTGGGGGACGGCAGGTTATCAGTCCAGACGGTGCCGGACGGGCATTTCGACCTGATCATCATCGACACCTTCAGCTCGGACGCCATTCCAGTACACATGATCACGCGCGAAGCGCTGAAGCTCTATTTCCAGAAACTTTCCGCAAACGGCATTGCGATGTTTCACATATCCAACCAGTACCTGGACCTCGCTCCGGTGCTTGCAAACCTGGCGGCCGATGCCGGTTTCGTCGCCATGGTGCCCGGGCCGCGCCTGTCATTGCCGGTCGAGGATCCCTTGGCGCAGATGGAATCAAACTGGATAGCCATTTCGCGGCAGGCGCAGAATCTGGCGGTTCTGGAATCCCAGGAAGGCTGGGGGCTCGCCAAAGCGCGGCAGGATGCCAGATTATGGACGGATGACTACTCCAATATACTGGGCGCGCTAAAATAGCGGTCATCCGCCGCAAGGGTGCACTGAGCCTCTCGCGCCAAGCGCCTATTCTGTTCCTTCAAGCTGAGTTGCCCGAATGAACCTGCCCCAAAAAGTGAAGCTGGTTGAAGTCGGCCCTCGCGATGGCCTGCAAAATGAAGCGGTGCCGGTCGCGACCGCGGTCAAGATCGAACTTATCAACCGACTGACCGATGCCGGCCTGCCGGTGGTGGAAGCAACTGCTTTCGTCTCGCCCAGGTGGGTGCCGCAGATGTCCGACAACGCCCAGGTCATGGCTGGCATACGGCACAAACCCGGCGTCGGTTATCCAGTGCTGGTCCCAAACAAGAAAGGGCTGGACGCGGCCATTGCTGCAGGCGCGGAAGAGGTCGTGGTGTTCGGCGCCGCAACCGAAAGTTTCTCGAAGCGCAATACCAACTGTTCCGTTGCGGAAGGCCTGGCGCGATTCTCCGAGGTATGCGCAGAAGCGCTTGCCAGAGGTCTCAGGGTACGCGGGGACATTTCGGTTTGCTTTGGTTGTCCCTACGAGGGCGATGTGCAGCCGCAGGCCGTAGTGCGCGTCGCGCGTGAACTCGACGCCATGGGCTGCTACGAGATCACCATCTGCGACACCATAGGCACCGGCACACCGGACAAGGTACGCGCGACCTTCGAGGCCGTGGCAATGCATATCCCCGTCGAGCGTCTCGCAGGACATTTTCATGATACCTACGGCCAGGCGCTGGTCAACATCTATACAGCGCTCGAATGCGGCGTGGCGACTTTCGACAGCTCGGTCGCGGGACTGGGCGGCTGTCCCTACGCAAAAGGCGCCACCGGCAACGTCGCCACCGAAGACGTGCTGTATATGCTGGATGGCCTCGGCATCGATACCGGCGTCGACATGGCGCGGCTGATTGCCGCCGGTGAATACATCTGCGGCGTGCTCGGGCGTCCCACGCACTCGAAGGCGGCACGTGCCATCGCCGCCAAAACCAGGGCGGCATGATGCCGCAGGAAACACCCGATGCCGAGTCCCCGTGCATCAGGGAATGCGTAATCGACCAGCAAACCGGCTATTGCCGGGGCTGCTGGCGAACGCTGGATGAAATTTCCTTCTGGACGAGTTATACCCCCGGTGAAAAGCAGCGCATCCTGCAATGCCTGAAGGCGCGGCGCAACGCCGCAGCTTGAACGCAACTCGTAATTATTCCGGAGTTTTCGCAAATGCCGTTATCGCGCCCCGCACCCCGCACACTCAAGCATACCCGCGTCATTGAATGCAAAGGCTATGAACGAGAGGACGGCCTGTGGGATATTGAGGGCCATCTCGTCGACACCAAGACCTATGTCCACACCAGCCGTGATGGTGGGCGCGAGCGCCAGCCAGGTGACCCCGTGCACAACATGTGGCTGCGCCTCACCATAGATCTTGATCTGAGAATTCACGACGCCGAGGCCGTGACCGACGGTGGTCCCTATGCGATTTGCGGCAACATCGCCGTGAATTTCAAGCGCCTTGCCGGACTGACCATCGGCCCCGGATGGCGCAAGGAAATCGCCGCGCGCGTGGGCGGCGTGCAGGGCTGCACCCACCTGGTTGAACTGCTGGGTCCGCTAGGCACCACCGCATATCAGGCGACAGGCCGCGCGCGCGAAGCGCGCAATGCCGACAAGCCCCAGATCAGCAAGCCCTATCAGATCAATTCCTGCCACGTTTATAAAGACGATTCCGAAGCCGTGCTGGAACGCTGGCCACAGTTCTACACCGGTGGGCGCCCAATGCAGGAGTAGGAGCCTGCGTCAATCAGCGATCTGCCAAGGTCGCGCCACCAGGATTTGCCTTCATGGCCGATAACATATAACTTATTGTTTTTATTGATTTTTATTTGGCGCCATGCCTACGCGCCTCCAGCCAGCGTGCCAGCGGCGACAGCACGCCGAAAATCCCTATGCTCACGAAGGCAAGCCCCCAAGCGGTCGTGCTCTGGTTGCCGCCGGCCATGTCCAGCACTACGCCAAACACCAGCGGCGCCAGAAATGCAGTGCTGAAGCCGATGAAGGAGTACACCGCCATCATGGCGCCCCGCATCTCGGGCGGCGTGCTGGCCACCGCGCCGGCGGTGAGCGCACCGGAATCGCCCAGCATCGCGGCATAATGCAGCGCCATCAGCGCGACCACGACATACCACGGCAGCGCGGCCATGAAACCGACGATGCAGGCAAGCACTCCGGACAGGGTCATGAAAAAGAAAATCACCGGTTGGCGCCCGAAACGGATCGCCAGCTCGTTGCCGGACACGCTGAATATCGGACCCATCAGGTTGATCATCGCGGCTAGGGTCGCAGCGCTCAATGCCATGGATGCATCCGCAGACTGCAGACCCGCGCAAAACACCAGGAAGGCCACCATCCACGAGCGCGCGCCGAAAAGCTCGTAGTTGTGCGCGGCATATCCGATGATATAGGGTACCGTCCTGCGATTGCGGAACACCGGCCTGAAATCGAGTAGTGCCGTGTGCTGGTGGACTGCGGTACGCACCCGTCCTCGCGGCACCGCGACGCTCATCAGCAGCCCGGCCAGCAGCGGCCCCACGATACCAAACGCAAACGCTGCCTCCCAGCCATATACTGCACCCAGCTTGCCGCATACCAGAATGGAGATAGTCGAGCCGATGCCGAAGCTGGCAGTGTAAAACGCTGTTCCGCGCGACTGAGCCTTGCCCTCCAGATGATCGGTGAGTGCCTTGAGTCCTGGCATATAAGTGCCGCCCAGGGCCGCGCCTATCAGGAACTGGAACGCAAGCGCGCTCCAGAATCCCTGCGCGAACAGCGCGAAACCCGCGGCGCCTGCGGTGGACAGCAGGCATGCGGCAACATAGACACGGCGCGAATCCATGCGGTCAGTCAGGCTGGTGAGCACCGGCACCGCCAGCATGTACCCCGCGTAGAAAATGCCGCCGATCGCGCCCGCCTCGGAATTGGACAAACTCCATTCGCGCTGCAATTGCGGTAGCAGCGTGGTGAAGGCGGCAAATCCGGTCATGCTGAGCGCTTCGGCCAGACATACCGTAAACGTCAGGCGCACGGCCGACTGGGAATTAGCCGTCATTGACTAAATTGCACCGCTCTTGCGCAGCAGCTCAGCGAGCGCTTCCGCCATGCGGCGGTAGCCTTTGGCGTTGGGATGGATCGGATCCGATTTCAGTTCGGGAGAGTACAAAACGCTGGTGACGACCTTGCCTTCGTAGGGTAGCGCGAACTCCTTGGCCAGTTCGGCATAAAACTCGGGGGCGCTGGTCACCAGCGCCGGCTGCGGCACTCCGACCAGCACGACGGCAATGCCCTGATCGCGGAGAGTCTTGATCGTCGCCCGCAGGTTGGCCTTGATTTCCGGCAATGGCACCTTGCGCAACATGTCGTTGCCGCCCAGGCAGACAATCACCAGTCGTGGCCTGTGCTCCTCTATCACTTCCGGCAGGCGGCGCAGGCCCTGCGAAGTCACCTCGCCCGGCACGCCGGCGCGCACCACCTGCCGGTTGATCAGCTGCGACAGTACGGCCGGATAGCTTTCGTGCTCTGCAGCGCCGGTGCCATGGGTCAGGCTGTCGCCGAATGCGACGATCACATCCGCGGCAGTCAGTTTCGGCAGTTGCGGCGAGCCGCTGCCGCAGCCTGCCAGCATGAACAACAGCAGTAGGAACGCAGTCAGCCATATCCCGCGCATGAAGCCGTCCGGCAAGCATGTTTGCGCGCTCATTTCACCCGTCTTTCCGGCTCAGCTTGCCGCTGCGAAAATCACGGATGATCTCCCGTGCAGCATTGTGCCCGGGAATACCCGTCACGCCGCCGCCGGGATGCGTGCCGGAACCGCACATGTAAAGCGCCTTGAGCGGCCCGCGATAATCGGCATGACCCAGCATTGGCCGCGCACTCCACAGCTGGTCCATGGTCAGCGCGCCATGAAAAATGTCGCCACCAGTCAGGCCGAATTTCCGCTCAAGGTCGGGCGGCGCGAGCACCATGCGACCGAGCACGCTGGCCTTGAAATTGGGCGCATAGCGGTCCACCGTGTCGATCACCAGGTCGGCGGCGGGCTCACGTATCTCATCCCAGTTCAGGTCATTGGGCAGATCAGGGCTGAAATGCTGACAGAACAGGCTTGCCACGTGCTTGCCGGGCGGGGCCAGCGTGTCGTCGACCGTGGACGGAATCAGCATCTCGACTACCGGTGCGCGCGAACAGCCATGGGTACGGGCATCGAAATAGGCCCGCTCCATGTACTGCAGCGACGGGGCGAAGATGATGCCCGATTTGTGGTGATCCTGCGCTGTCCTGCCCGGCAGGCAGGAGAAGTCTGGCAGCTCGGAAAGCGCGACGTTCATGCGGAAAGTTGCTGACGCGCATTTCCAGTTGCGGATACGCCGCACGAAATCGGCATCGAGCAGGCTTTCCTCGATCAGCTGGAGATACAGCAGCCTGGGATTGAGATTGGAAACCACGCATCGCGCCTCGATCACGCGGCCGTCGGCAAGCTGGGCGCCCCGCACCCCGCGGCCGTCGACACAAACCTTGACCACCTCGCAGCCGGTTTCAATTTGAACGCCGCGCCGCTCGGCTTCTCTGGCCATTGCCTGCGTGATCGCCCCCATCCCGCCCAGCGCATGTCCCCACACGCCGCGCTTGCCGTTCACCTCGCCGAATACATGGTGCAGCAGCACATAAGCCGATCCCGGCGCATATGGGCTTGCAAAATTGCCGACGATTGCGTCGAAACCGAAAGCCGCCTTGAGCGCATCGGATTCGAACCAGCTGTCGAGCAGGTCGCCGGCGCTCTTGGTAAGCAGATCCAGAACGTCGCGCTGCGCTGCCACGCCGAGCTTGCGCATGCGGTTGCCCGCACCGAGCAAAGCGATGATGTCGCGCACACCCCCTCCGGCATTGGGCGGGGTCTCCAGCAGCAGACTGCGCAATACCCCGGCGGCGCGCTCGAGCATGGCGTAGTAATCGGGCAGGCGTTCGGCATCACGCTGTGAGTGGCGCGCAATTTCTGCCTGGGTAGCAGCAAGCGATCCACCGATTTTCAGGTGCTGGGTGGCGGACAGCGGCAGAAAATTGGAGATCGGGCGTTCAATTATGCGCAGGCCATGCTCGGCAAGGCGCAAATCGCTGATCACCTTGGGGTGCAGCAAGCTTACCGTGTAGCTCGCAGTGGAATTGCGGAACCCGGGGAAGAACTCCTCGGTGACCGCCGCGCCGCCAACGATGGTCCGGCGCTCAAGTATGAGCACACTGAAGCCCGCCGCGGCAAGATAACAGGCGCAGGTCAGACCATTATGGCCGCCACCGATGATTAGGGCGTCGTAAGATTTGGATGTGAGCTTCAAATCAAGGCTGCCGTGAATTTTTAATATGGCTATGTCTACTGTCTCCTGTTGTGGTCATGGTGATCATGTCCTCCCATGCGACCAGAACAGCGTGGACGCGTAGATTAAAGAAAACAGGATTGCAGGAGCACGACTCTAAGCCTGACAAATGCACGGCCGGCTCAAGGTCAAGCCCCCTTAACAGCCATCTCATCGAGAGCCAATTCAACCTGGTCGGGCTCAACGACGAAGTCGTAGTTCAGGCGGTTATCGCCGGCAATTTCCGGAGTCCCCAATATTGCCTTGTAGCGCTGGCCTATCCTTTCGGAAAGCCATGGATTGATGTCCATTGAATTAGTCTGATACTTCAGCTCTATTACGACGGCATCAGGCGGAGCAAACAACAACATGTTCATGCCAGCCCCAAACGGTCCGATCACGGCCTCTGCGCTGGCCGCAAGTTCGATCTGTTGCGATATGGAAATAGCACCAGGATCAACCACCTCGAATCCCCGCGCAGCAAGTCTCTCCAGAATCGCCGCTTCGTTCAGCAAACGCCGCCACCGACTGCTGCTGCGGGTAATATACAACCGGCGTCTGGGCGTCCCTGCTGCAGCATGCGTAATACCCAATTTTTTACGGATGAAATCAACCATTGCCGGCGCCCACCATAGCGCATTGGTCGTCGCACAAAAAGGCATCATGGGCACCCAAAGCCGCTTGAACTGGGCAAGCCTTCCTTTTTTCAACCGAATCAGGTCTGTCTCCTTGAAACCGAATCGGTATAGGCACTCAAGATGATTGGGTTTGATGTCCTCGCCGATCACCAGGGGCACACCCTGCAATTGCGTCACGGCGGAAACCGGTGCCAGGCGACCCAGGTGATTCAGCAACCAATGCCCGAAATTATCGTGATTGCCGATAAGGACGCCCTCTTCGTAGTCATCAACACCGTCAAGACAGGCGAGCAGTGCATTGCTGGTTATCACCGGCAATCCACCTGCGTCCTCGCCGTTCACTATCTTGTTCACGTTTGCAGAGTTATGCACAAACCAGTCCAGGCATGTGTCGCCGCTTGCAGTCACCGCAAGAAAGGAAAGGCCAAGGATTTTCCCGCCGGGGATCCTGGCGATGCCCAGGGGCATTCGCTTGCGCGATATGGCGTCTGCGGCGTTTTTGGCAAACGGTTCCAGCGTGTAGGGGGAATCCTCTGCGGTTTTTTCAAACGCGAAGCATTCATCCGGCCGCTTGAGAATACGGCAGCTCTCTATCACCTTCGACCTGGCCGGATCAGCAAATGACAGCGCCAAGCGCGCGCCCAGATGATCGCCTGTCACCAATAGGTACGCCGCAAGTTCCGTTGCAACAACCCGCACATCCTGCTCCGGATCGCGCTCCACAAATGTTCGCAGAATTGAAGGGTAGTTATCCAGATCTCGGGCGCAGTTTTTTAACACCCAAGCAACGGCATCGCGCAGGCTTTTGCGACGCAATAGCTTGTGCAGTCGCCAGTTAACTTCCGCTTTGGCGGCTATCGGCAGAAAAGCCCGCCGGAGCAGATTCCAGAGAGTTCTATGCTGCAGCATAGTGAAGAAAATCTATCGGAAGTGGCGCGCCCGAGACGATTCGAACGTCCGACCCCTGCCTTCGGAGGGCAGTACTCTATCCAGCTGAGCTACGGGCGCGTACAGGGGGCATTCTAACACGGCCTGCAAATTCAAGGTTTTACCAGCTATTGGATTGCCGCTATAATGTGCGCCTTTTACAGCGTTTTACGCTCCCCCGTTTCCACTATTCGCAGAGCCATTCAATGAGCGAAGTCCAAAACGAAGAACATTCTTCACCGATCAAAACGCCCAGGCAACTGATTATCGTCGTGGTGCTGGCGTTTGTGGTGCCTATCGCGCTGATCGTGATGCTGTCACAGCTGGTTACTGGCAGCCTGAGCGTCGACAAAGACAACCCCGGCATGTCGGATGAAGCGATTGCCAAGCGGCTCAAGCCGGTGGGCGAAGTGCTGGTGACCGACCCCAGCTCGCCCAAGGTCGAGAAGAATGGCAAACAGGTGGTAGAAGCAGTGTGTGCCGCCTGCCACGCGACCGGTGCACTCAACGCGCCCAAAATCGGCGACAAGGCGGCGTGGGCCAACCTCAGCAAAGCAGGACTGGACGCGGTCGCGGCCAACGCCATCAAAGGCATACGCCAGATGCCGGCACGCGGCGGCAACCCCGATTTGAGCGACACTGAAGTAACGCGCGCAGTCGTCTACATGGCAAACCAGTCTGGCGCCAGCTGGCAGGAGCCTGAGTCAAAACCGGCACCAGCCGCCGCCCCTGTGACGGCGGCAGCGGCACCCGCGCCTGCCGCGACGACCGCCCCCGCAAAAACCGATGCCGGCAAAGGCAAGGCGGTATACGAGGCCAACTGCGTTGCCTGTCACGCCGCCGGCGTCGCCGGCGCGCCCAAAGCCGGGGACAAGGCGGCGTGGGCGCCGCGCCTCAAAGGTGGCATGGACGCCCTTTATGCCAACTCAATTAAGGGCAAAAATGCCATGCCGCCCAAAGGCGGCAATCTGTCTCTGACTGATACCGACGTCAAGGCGGCAGTCGACTACCTGGCCGGCCTGGCAAAATAAAACGCGGCCAATGAAAAAGCATCGAAAGGCGCAGCGCAATCTGCGCCTTTTTTATTGGCCGCGTTTCCGCGCTTCATGCTGATGTCCTGAAATATGGCCACCTACGCCATCGGTGACGTTCAAGGCTGCTACGATCAATTGCGGCGCCTGCTCGACAAGGCAGCATTCGAGCCAACGCGCGACACACTGTGGTTCGTCGGCGACCTCGTCAATCGCGGGCCGCAGTCCCTGGAAGTGCTGCGCTTCGTCAAGAGCCTGGGTGATCGCGCCATCACGGTTCTCGGCAATCATGATCTGCACCTGCTGGCCGTGGCCGAGGGCATCAAAAAACCTCACCGCGGGGACACCCTGGACGAGATACTCGAGGCGCCGGACCGCGACGAACTCCTGGGGTGGTTGCGTCACCGCAGGATGATGCACGCTGAAGGCGGCTACGCCATGGTGCATGCGGGACTTTTGCCGCAGTGGACCATCGCCCGCGCGCTCGAGCTTGCGCGCGAAGTCGAGTCCGCGCTGCGCAGCGCGGACTATCATCAACTGATGCACCGCCTGTATGGCAACGAGCCTGCGCGCTGGCAGGATACTCTGTCCGGCCATGACCGCAACCGCGTCATCATCAACGCGATGACGCGGCTGCGCCTGTGCTCAGCGGATGGCGCCATGGAGTTTTCCCACAAGACGGGACTGGAGCATCTTCCATCTGGATTCATGCCCTGGTATGAGGTGCCCGGGCGCGCCAGCCTGGAAACACCGGTAATTTTCGGTCACTGGGCAGCACTGGGCCTGGTCTCGCAACGCAATGTGTTCGCCATCGACACGGGTTGCGTGTGGGGACGCAGCCTCAGCGCGCTACGCCTCGAAGACCGGCAGATCATGCAGTGCGATTGCAGCGGGATGAAGGGTATAGCTGCTGAACAATGAGTTCGCGAGACGCTTGCGCCAGCTCGCGTCGGCGCTGATTGTCCGTTGCCAGGGGCGGCAAAAAGTACAGGTGCGCGTCAATCCGGCGCTGCGTCAACATCAGCCGCAGCGTGTCCCACAGGGATTTCTCGCCATCATAGGCTGCTTCGACGCATAAACTGCCGTCGGTCCGCCCGTAGCGGATCGCCACCGGCAGCAGGACGGCTTTTATGCCCAGCGCGGACTGCAGCAATGAACTGTGAAATTTGCGCACCTGTGAACCATCGGTGCTGGTGGCCTCGGGAAAAACCGCCACTGCATCTCCCGCCCGCAGGGTCTCCTGAATCAGGTGGTTGAGCCGCGCGGTATCGCGACGCTGTTCGCGTTCGATGAACAGAGTCCCCGTCTTCCGACAAAGCCAGCCGATGACCGGCCAGCGCCGCACTTCTGACTTGGCGACAAAACGCACCGGCATTACGGCGTTGATGGCAAATATGTCAAGCCATGAAACGTGGTTCGCGACCAGCATCCGCGGTGCCGTGTAGCGGGTGGACGGTGCACCATGGACATGCAGCCTTACCGCGAGCATATGCAGCAGGTTTGTCGACCAGCGCTTGATCTCCAGATCGCGACGTGCCTGCGAAAAAAAGGGAAAGCACAGTGCCGCGACGGCAACCCCGCGCGCCAGATGTAGGCCAAGTCGCAGCAGCCGCAAAAGTCGCAACGTGATAGGGGTAAGCCGACTGCCCATGACAGGCATTATAAAACCAGTGCCGCTATTGCCCGACTGCTGCGCTGCCGATCTGGCGGACACCGGGTATTAAGCGCTGGCGCGCCGCGTTCCGAGAAAATGCCGTGCGTAACGTGTTTCCATGCGAGTCAACGGCAGCAACAGCAGCAGATCCGCGGTGTTGAAATCCGGATCCCAGGCGGGCGCGCCGCATACGTAGGAACCGAGGCGCGCGTACCCCTTGATCAACGGCGGCAGGGATACCTGCCGCGCACCGTCCAGCGCTTCCAGCGGCAGTTCGTAGCGCGGGAATACCCGGTACTCGATGGGCCCCGGATTTGATTTTCTGAGCTGTTCATATACGCTCGCCGCATAATGTCCGCCGTCAGCAAGACTGATGCTCGCGCAACCCATGAGATACTGGCTGCGATGATGTCGCATGTAATCGCCTATCCCCGACCACAGCAGTGCAATCGTCGCGCCGTTTCGGTAGTCAGGGTGCACGCAGGAGCGTCCGACCTCCACGATTGCATCGCGCAGGTGGCTGAGGCGCGTCAGGTCGAACTCTTCGTCTGAATAGAAACCGCCGATGTGGCGCGCCTGCGCGCCGCACAGCAAGCGGTAGGTGCCGACGACCTCGTTGCTACCCATGTCGCGCACCAGAAGATGATCACAATAGGCGTCGAACAAATCGCAGTCTATGCCTTGCTCGTGCCCGGGCACACGCGCCCCCATTTCCTCTGCGAAAATCCTGTAACGCAAGCGCTGGGCCTCGCGCACCTCGAATAGATTGCGGGCAAAGGATACTTCAAGGCGTGTATTCGCGGCTTGTGATGATGCTTTCTGCTGCACCAGCATTTCCCGTCCTCCATTGCAAGACGACGGGAGCATACTAAGCACCACTGATTACACAACGGTTACCGGAAAGTGAAAAATTGGTGAACGTTTATGTGCAGGCGCCCCGGAATTGCGCTGCCGGAAACCCGTGACGGGAAAGTCAGTGCGTAACCCGGGAGACGCCGCTGCCGGAAAGAATGCGCACGCGGTCGCCCGGCTTGAACACTTCGTCGGCTTCCTGGGTAATCGCAACCAGATTGCCATTGTCGAGTTTGACGGTGATTTCCAATCCAGTACGACGCGTCGTCGCTTCCTCGGCTGCCTGGCCCGCAACGCCCCCCGCAACCGACCCCAGCACCGCGCCCACCGCCGCACCCCGGCCCTGCCCGACCGTGCTGCCGGCGATTCCGCCCACGATAGCGCCGGCCGCCGGGCCTATGCTGCTGCGGGTGCCTTCAATCTGCACCTGGCGTACGCTTTCTACCACGCCCAGACGCACACTCTGTTCGGTGCGCGCCTGGCTGCGCGTATAGGCGCCACCCGACATGCTGGGCGCGCAGCCCCCAAGCACCGCAATCGCCACCAGACCAGCCAAGATCGCCGAACATCTGTTCATATAATCCTCCGCTACCATATACTGGAGCCGAAATTCTCCCGGAAGCGCTGCGCAATTTCGTCAAGCGTGAACTCATGGTTCTGCCCGCCGCGGCGGGCAATTTTGACTGCGCCCAGCAGCGAAGCCAGCCTTCCGGTCAGCCCCCAATCCATTCCGGCTGCGATGCCATACAGAAGACCGGCGCGAAACGCATCACCGCAGCCGGTTGGGTCAACCACTTCTCCTGCCCGGACACAGGGAATCTCGATCCTCTCGGCATCAGCATATATCAGGGAACCGCTTGCTCCCATTGTGACAACCAGGGCCTTCACGAGTTTCGCGAGGTCCTCTATTTTTCTGCCGGTGCGCTCCTGCAGCAGCTGGGCCTCGTAGTCGTTGACCGTGACGTATTGCGCCATACGCACGAAATCAAGCAGCTCGTCACCGTTGAACATCGGCAAACCCTGTCCCGGATCGAAAATGAACGGGATGCCTGCGGCGTGAAACTCGCGTGCGTGCTGCAGCATGCCCTCGCGCCCGTCCGGCGCGATTATGCCCAGCCCCACATCCTGCGCATCCCCGACGTGATTTGCATGCGAGTGGTTCATGGCGCCCGGGTGGAAGGCCGTGATCTGGTTATCGTCGAGATCGGTGGTGATAAAGGCCTGTGCCGTGAAGGTGTCCGGAATCTTGCGGATATGCCGCTGCGATAGCTGCAGCTTGTCGAGACGATAGGCGTAGGGCTGATAATCATCACCGACGGTGGCCATGATCAGCGGATCTCCGCCCAGCATCTGTAGCGTGTAAGCAATGTTGCCGGCGCAACCGCCGAACTCGCGCCGCATGTCCGGCACCAGAAACGCGACATTGAGAATATGAAGCTGATCGGGAAGGATGTGGTTCTTGAAACGGTCGCGGAACACCATGATGGTGTCGTAGGCAATGGAGCCGCAAATCAGCGTGCGCATGAAATTTCCGTCAGAATTTATGTTGCAGAATTATAGCATTGCGTCTGCGGCAACTTTTTGAGGCTTCCGCCAGAAGTCGCGAGTATTTAACGCTGCCGTCATGATGCAATCGCAGCACAGAGTGTTCGCATGCGCAAACCCTGTCTTGCCATGCTGTGCTTTTGCGGGGAGCGGATGAGTTGAATCTGATATCGTATGCCGCCTTTCCTGGGGCGCGATGGCTCCTGCCGTTGCCGCATTAGCCATACTTGAAAATCGGCTTGCCTCAAGCATAATGTCGATGGTGCACGCAACCTGGTCCGATAATCAGTACCGTCTCATATTCCAAGAGGAGATTCAGCATGTTTAAAGAGTTCAAGGAATTCGCCATGCGTGGCAATGTCGTCGACATGGCGGTCGGGATCATCATCGGTGCCGCTTTCGGCAAGATCGTCGATTCGCTGGTCAAGGATCTCATCATGCCGCCCATTGGCCTGCTCATGGGCAAGGTCGATTTCGCGAATCTTTTTGTCGTTCTCAAGGAAGGCGCCGCGGCAGGCCCTTACCTCAGTGTCGAGGCCGCTCAGAAAGCGGGGGCGGTGACCTTCAACTACGGCCTGTTCATCAACACCTGCATTACCTTTCTGATCGTGGCATTCGCGGTATTTCTGCTGATCCGCGCCATCAACAAGCTCAAGCGCGCCGAAGAGCAAAAGCCCGCAGATCCGCCGCCGACGCCCGAGGAAGTGGTGTTGCTGCGGGAAATCCGCGACGCCCTGAAGAAATAACGTCGCGCAAAAACCCGGAAAACGGCAACAGTTCCCGCACGGCTGCGCTGGCGCGCGGCCCGTGCTGCTAGCCTGCCAGCACCAGCAGCCACACCACCGGCACATTGATCAGCGCAAGCATCACTGCGGCGCTGCCGATGTCCTTGGCTCTTTTTGCAAGCTCATGATTTTCAAGGGAAATTCTATCAACGGCGGCCTCGACCGCTGAATTCAGCAGTTCGACTATCAGCACCAGCAGTACCGCGCCTACCATCAGCGCCCTGCCCGCGCCGCTTGCTGGCAGGAAAAAAACCGCGGGGATCAGCACGACCGCAAGCAGCACTTCCTGGCGAAATGCATCTTCGTGCTTATAGGCTGCGCCAAGCCCGGCCAGCGAATAGAAAAACGCATTCGACACGCGCTGCCATCCGGTCTTCCCCTTATGCGGATTGTCGGAGCTTGTTGCCGCCGCAACATTGCCGCCATTGCCGTCCCGGTCTTTCACGCCGCTTTCCATGCGAGATCCAGTTCGCGCGCGGCCCTGACTTCGTCGAGCCGGCGCACTGGCATATTATGCGGCGCGTTTTTTACAAGTTCAGGTTGCCGGTATGCTTCTTCAAGAATGCTCTTCATGGCGGCGGCAAACGCGTCCAGAGTCTGCTTTGACTCGGTTTCCGTAGGCTCGATCAGCAGGCACTCCGGCACCAGTTGCGGGAAATACGTCGTCGGCGCGTGAAACCCCTTGTCGAGCAGCCGCTTGGCGACATCCATGGCAGTGACGCCAGTTTCATCCTTGAGTCTCTTGAGCGTCACGATAAACTCATGACTGGCCCGCCGAGACGGGAAAGCCGCCTCAAACCCGGCGCGCTTCAATTCCGCCTGCAGGTAGTTGGCGTTGAGCGTTGCGAATTGCGCAACGCGCTGCATGCCATTTGCGCCAAGCATGCGCGCGTAGACATACGCGCGCAGCAGCACCCCCGCATTGCCGATATGCGCAGACATGCGGCCTATCGACAACGGCCGGTCTTTCTCCTCGAGCAACCGGTATTCGTCTTTGCGCAGGTCTGCCAGTGGCAGCGGCAGGAAGGGGGCCAGTTTCTGCGATACGCCCACCGGTCCAGCGCCCGGACCACCGCCGCCATGGGGCGTGGAGAAGGTCTTGTGAAGATTAAGATGAATCGCATCGAAACCCATGTCGCCGGGCCTGACCTTGCCGAGAATGGCATTGAGATTGGCGCCGTCGTAATACAGCAGCCCGCCGGCGTCATGCACAATGCGCGCGATATCGATTATCCGCTTTTCGAACACGCCGAGCGTGGAAGGATTGGTCAGCATCAAGCCTGCGGTCTGCGGTCCCACCGCGCGTTCCAGCGCGGCAAGTTCCACATTGCCCTCGCCATCGGTCGGGATCTCGCGCGCGACATAGCCGCACATCACGGCAGTCGCAGGGTTGGTGCCGTGAGCGGCATCGGGCACCAGGATTTCCGTGCGCGCCGTATCGCCGCGAGAATCGTGATAGGCGCGGATCATCGCGACTCCGGCAAATTCGCCCTGCGCACCCGCCATCGGGGCCAGGCTCACCGCCGCCATGCCGGTGATGTCTCTCAGCATTTCCTGCAGTTCGAACAGGCAGGCAAGGAACCCCCGGCCGGTATCGTCGGGCGCACCGGGATGGCGCGCTAGAAACTGCGGCAGCATCGCCAGCGCATTGCATACCCGCGGGTTGTACTTCATGGTGCACGATCCGAGGGGGTAAAAATGCGTATCGATGGAAAAATTGCTTTGCGACAGCGCAGTGTAGTGACGCACCACATCGAGCTCCGAGACCTCGGGCAGCAATGGCGGTTTCAGCCGCAGGTATTCTTCCGGTATTGCGACAGGATCGCCAGCGGCTACCGGCGACTGCGCCCGATTGCGCCGCCCTGGGCGCGAACGTTCGAAAATCAACATGGCAATCCCGGGTCAGGCTCCCTCGATACGACCTCGCCCTCGATTACCTGAGCGCGGCAAGCGCCGCCTCGTAATTCGGCTCCTGCTTGATCTCAGGCACCAATTCCGAATGCAGCACCTTGTTGTTCTCGTCGAGCACCACCACGCCGCGGGCGGTAAGCCCCTTGAGCGGTCCGTCGGTGATATCAACGCCATATTTGCCGTGGAAATCGCGGTTGCGAAAAGTCGACAGCGGCACCACGCTGTTCACCCCCTCGGCACCGCAAAAGCGGCCCATCGCGAACGGCAGGTCGGCGGCAATCACCAGCACCACCACGTTGTTCAGCTTGTCGACTTCGCTATTGAATTTTTTGGTCGAGGTCTGGCACACGGGAGTGTCCAGGCTGGGCACGATGTTGAGCACCTTGCGCTTCCCCGCGTAATCCTTGAGGCCGACATCCTTGAGATCCTTGCCGGTCAGATTGAACTCGGGCGCGGCATCACCTTTCTTCAAAAAATTGCCGGCAACGGTAATGGGATTTCCTCCGAGGGTGACGTTTGCCATGCTTTTTCTCCTTGGGAATCAGTTTTTCGGTTCAAGGGCACATGGCACGGGGTGAAAGCGCTTGCCGACGATCCGCGACATGTTATCAATATAACGATTGAGATCGGTCCCGCTCTTGGTTTCTGTTGCACACACCAGCAGCGACTGCCCCAGCTCAGGATAATCCCGCGTCAGGTCGAGTCCTCCGAGTATGCCCTGCGCCCTGAGGGCGCGCAACACGGGCGCCACCGGCGTTTTCAGGCGCAGCACGAATTCGTGAAACTGCGGCCCGGAGAAAATGCACTCCACGCCGTCGATGGCACGCAGGCCAGTGAGCAACGCTCGGGCATTGGCGTGGCTTGCACGCGCCACCTGGGCGAGCCCTTCGGGTCCGAGCAGGCTCATGTAGATCGTGGCCGCAGTCACTGCCAGGCCCTGATTGGTGCAGATGTTTGAAGTCGCCCGGGAACGGCGGATATGCTGCTCACGCGCCTGCAGGGTCAGTACAAAACCGGGATTACCCTCTGAATCCAAAGTGCGCCCGACAATGCGACCCGGCATCTGCCGCAACAGCTCCCTGCGGCACGCCATGAAACCGAAATATGGCCCTCCTCCCGACAGGGGAACGCCGAGCGGCTGACCATCGCCCACCGCAATGTCGGCCCCGCCCGCTTCGCTTGCACCACGCCCCGTGCCCCACTCTCCGGGCGGTCTTAATATGGCAAGCGCAGTCGGATTTACCGCTGCAATCGCCACGGCGCCGTTGGCATGTGCCCAGTCGGTCAGTTCGTCAACCGGTTCCAGCATGCCGAAGAAATTGGGTTGCGGTATCACCAGCGCGGCAATGTCCTGGCCTGCGAATTTTTCCAGGGCACGCACGAGCGTACGACCGGCTTCGGCGTCGTAAGGCAGTTCGATCAACTCCAAGAGCTGGTTTCTGACCAGCGATTTAACCACCTTGCGCCAAACCGGGTTCAGTGTCGCAGGCATCAGCACGCGCCTCGAAGTTTTGTGCAGACGCACCGCCATCAATACCGCTTCTGCCAGCGCGGATGCACCGTCATACAGGCTGGCGTTCGTCGCATCCAATCCGGTCAGCGACGCCATCATCGTCTGATACTCGTACAACAACTGCAGCGTGCCCTGGCTCGCTTCGGCCTGGTAGGGCGTATAGGCCGAATAAAACTCGCCGCGTGTTGCGATCTGCCAGACGGCTGCCGGAATATGGTGTTCGTAGGCGCCGGCGCCAAGGAAACTGAGATAGCTTCCGTCCTTTTCCGCGCGCTCGCGCATCAGGCGCGTGATCTCCATTTCGTTCATTGCGGGCGGCAGGCGCTTCAGACCGTCGCTGCGCAAAGGTGCGGGAATTTCGTCGAACAAATCTTCAATCTCCGCAACACCAATCGCCTGCAGCATCGCGCGAATGTCCTCCTCGGTGTGCGGAATGAACGGCATGGACTAGCTGACGTCAGGCAGAGGGTATGGAATTCCTGCGACAATGAGCCGCCTTGCTGATGCGCACGGCTGCGATCTCATGCACCGCAAGACAGGTTAATGCTTATCCGCATCGGCAACCTCCTGATATGCTGCGGCATCGAGCAACCCCGCCAGTTCTGCGGGATTGTCCGGTTTGATGCGAAACATCCAGGCTGCGTAGGGATCCTGGTTGATCTTTTCCGGCGCATCGGCAAGATCGCTATTGGCCGCGACGATTTCTCCGGAGAGCGGCGCATAAATGTCCGCAGCAGCCTTCACCGACTCGATGACCCCGCATTCCTCCCCCTGCTTTACCCTGCGCCCGGGCGCGGGGTTGTCGACGAATACCACGTCACCCAGAAGGTCCTGGGCGTGAAACGTGATGCCTACTGTCACGGTGCCGTCGGTTTCCTGCCTTACCCACTCGTGCGATTTCGTGTATTTCAGATTGTCGGGTGTTGTCATGTTGAGTCCTGTCTACAGAAAACCTGCCCTACACAGCCACGAGTATCCTGCCATTGCGTACGAATGGAGGCTTGATCGCCTTGGCGCGCAGCCATTTTCCGCGCACCTCGACCTCGATTGTATCTCCCGCCGCCACTTCGCGGGACACGCGTGCCAGGCCGATGGAACGGTTGAGCGTGGGCGAGAATCCGCCGCTTGTCAGTTCACCCGCCGGTTCGTGCCCGCCAGCTGCGCAGCGCACCCTATGGTGCCCGCGCATGATGCCCTTGTCGAGCAGCACCAGGCCGGCCAGATGATGCGTGACCGGTCGTGCGAGCAGCGCCGCCCTGCCGATGAAATCACGCTGCGTGCGCAGGTCTACCGTCCAGGCCAAGCCGGATTCGAACGGACTTACGGATTCATCCATGTCGCTGCCGTAAAGATTCATCCCCGCCTCAAGGCGCAATGTATCGCGCGCGCCCAGTCCCGCCACAGCGACGCCCTGGCTTTTCAGCGCCTGCCACAGATTTGCCGCGTCTGCAGCAGGCAGCATGATCTCGAAGCCGTCCTCGCCGGTGTATCCGGTGCGCGCAGCCATCATGTCGCCCACCATCACTGCTTCGAAATGGGACAGCCGCTCCGTCGCTTTGCGCAATTGTGGCATAGCGCTCCAGAATTTTTCTCTGGCCCGGGGCCCCTGCACCGCGATCATCGCGAGATCGCGGCGCGCGAGCACCTCGAATTGCGCAGATTCCGGACACTGCCGTTTCATCCATGCCAGATCCCTGTCGGCCGTGCCGGCATTGACGACTAGCCTGTAGCGGTTTTCAGCCACGAAGTAGGCAATAAGATCATCCAGCACGCCGCCGGCCTCGTTCAGCATGCACGAGTACAGCGCTTTGCCAGGTGACCCGAGCCTGGCGACATCGTTGGCCAGGAGCCGCCTCAGGAAATCGCGCGCCCCCGGACCCAGCACATCGACTGCCAGCATGTGCGACACATCGAACATGCCGGCAGCGCGCCGCACGCTATGATGTTCTTCGATCTGCGAGCCGTAATGCAGCGGCATCTCCCAGCCTGCGAAGCCGGTCATTTTCGCGCCTGCGGCGTGATGTTCCGCATTGAGGGGGGTCATTTTCAATGCCGTGGCGGGCGCGCCGCCGCCGAGATTTTCCACTGCGGTCAACCCGCGGGTCCCGGCAGCAAGTAGAGGCGGAACCCTGACGCCCCCAGATTTCCGGTATCGAGGTCAAGGCTCACCGTGATTTCCGCATTGGCAGGAATACCCGCACCGGCTTCCTTGCCGGGCTCCAGATATTCCCGGGGCAGGAAAATGCGGCGCGCCAGCGTGTGTTCCTGGGTATTGGTCAGCACCAGATCGAGCGCAGGAAAGGCCAGATCGTAGGCAGCAGGATTGCGCAGCGTGACCGTGAGCTGGATGACAGCGGGCCGCGCAGGATCGATGACCTGCAGATCCGAAGCCTCTACTTTGAGCAGGTGATGCCGCTGGGGCAGCGGTACGCTGCAGCCCAGCGCACCGCAGATTTGCGCCAACACCGGCTTGAGCCCGGGATAATCCGCCGCCAGCTGCGTACGGTAAAAATAGGCTGCCTGGGCGGCGGCCACGAGCAGCAGCAGCGCGCTGCCCGCACCCCATAGCCAGCGGTCGCGCGGCGGGACGCCTCGCGCCGGTTCTGCCAGCCATTCCTCGTCCGGCATGTGCGGACCCGGTGCGATCACTGGCTGCGCGGTCGCCGGGAGCGCAACGGGCGCCGCGCCATCCGGCATCTGTGTGGCCGTGCTTGCGGCGACGGCCTGCTCAGGGGCCACCGGCGTGGCAGTCTGCACATCGCTTGGCTCCGCCACGTCACTTGCTGCCGCTTTGCTCACAGCTGGCTGCAACGGTGGCGCTGAAGCGGATATGACGTCCTGCGCTTCACCCTGCCGCTCCGCCGCCTGTTCCGGCATGGCGGTCAGCATTTTGAATCCGTCGAACACCAGCATGCAACGCCCGCAGCGCACCTTGCCTTTACGCGCCTGCAATTGCTGCGGCGTGACGCGAAAAAGCGTGTTGCATCCCGGGCAGCGCGTCACCATGCTCATGCCTGAACCCGCTTCCTTGTCCCGCTCAGCAGTACCCAGCCATCATTTTGCTCCAGGGTATCCATTTCAAACCAAGGCCGGTACGCAGCATTTACTTCATCGGCCTGATCAGCCAGCACGCCGGATAAAACAACGCGGCCGCCTGGCTCGGTCAGCCTGGCCAGCAAAGGCGCCAGCACCCGCAGCGGGTTGGTCAGGATGTTGGCCATCACAATCCGGGCCGGCGCGCCGAGTTTGTCGGCGGCGTTGTAAAAATGCACATCCACTCGATTTTGCACAGCATTGAAACGCGCCGCAAGCAGCGCCTGCTCGTCGACATCCACACCGCTTGCTGCTGCCGCGCCCAGCTTGAGCGCCGCAATCGCAAGAATTCCCGATCCGCAGCCGAAATCGATCACTGATTCCCCGCCTTGCAAATGCCTATCTAGCCAGCGCAGGCACAAGCGTGTCGTCGGGTGGGCGCCGGTTCCGAATGCCAAGCCCGGATCAAGCATGATGTTAACGGCGTCAGGGTCGGGCGCGGCATGCCAGCTCGGCACTACCCACAGCCGGGTGGAGATCTGCTGCGGCACGAATTGATCCTGCGTGGCGCGCACCCAGTCTTTGTCACTGACGCGCTCCACGCGGTAATTCTCGTGCGCCAGACCGGCTGCCTCAAAAACCTGCGCCATTGCCGCCGGCAAATCGGCCGCGGCGGGAAAAAGTGCCTTGATCAGGCCGCGCTCCCAAGGCCGATCCACCGTGCTTCCCGGTTCGCCAAACGCGGGCTTCTCCCGTGATGTTCCGGCGGCAGCATCGCTGACATCGACCGCCATCGCACCCGCAGCCATCAGGGCGTCGGCAAGCGCCTCAACGTGATCGGCGGCTGTTTCGAACGAAACCGAGAGCCAGGACATTGAGAACCATAAACCGGGAAAGCAAGAAATGGAAGGCGGGGCGGGACGTGCGCTGACGCGCGCCCCTCATTCTTCGCGCGCCAATTTCGCAAGCTTTTCTTCGAGATAGTGGATGGTAGTACCGCCGCGCAGGAAGGCGGCATCGTGCAGCAATTCGCGGTGCAGCGGGATATTGGTCTTGATGCCCTCGATCACCGTTTCGGAAAGCGCGATATTGAGCCGCGCGATGGCCTGTTCGCGAGTGTCACCATAGGCAATGATCTTGCCCAACAGCGAGTCATAGTTGGGCGGCACGAAATATCCGTTGTAGGCATGCGAATCGACGCGAATACCCGGTCCGCCCGGCATGTGCAGCGAGGTGATGCGTCCGGGCGAAGGCGTGAACTTGTAGGCGTCCTCGGCATTGACGCGACATTCAATGGCGTGCCCCTTGAGCAGCACGTCACGCTGCCTGAACGGCAATTTTTCGCCGGCCGCGATGCGAATCTGCAACTGCACGATGTCGATTCCAGTGATCATTTCGGTCACCGGATGCTCGACCTGCAGCCGCGTGTTCATTTCAATGAAATAGAATTCACCGTCTTCGTACAGGAATTCGAAAGTGCCGGCGCCGACATAACCGATCTTGCGGCATGCTTCCGCACAGCGTTCACCGATGCGGGTGCGGGCGCGCGGGTTGAGCAGCGGTGCCGGCGCCTCCTCGATCACTTTCTGGTGGCGGCGCTGCATAGAGCAGTCGCGATCGCCGAGGTAGGCCGCATTCTTGTACTTGTCGGCAATCACCTGAATCTCGATGTGACGCGGCTTTTCGAGGAATTTTTCGATGTAAACCGCGGGATTGCTGAATGCGGCCTGAGCCTCGCTGCGCGTAGTGTTGACGGTGTTGAGCAAAGCCGCTTCGGTATGCACCACGCGCATGCCGCGCCCGCCGCCGCCGCCAGCCGACTTGATGATCACCGGATAGCCGATTTCACGCGCGATCTTGATGATCTCCTTCGGATCATCCGGCAATGTGCTGTCGATGCCCGGCACCACAGGCACACCGGCTTTTTTCATCGTATTCTTGGCGCTCACCTTGTCGCCCATCAGGCGTATGGTTTCCGCGCGCGGCCCGATGAATACGAAGCCGCTTTGCGTCACGCGCTCGGCAAAATCCGCATTTTCCGAGAGAAATCCGTAGCCGGGATGAATGGCTTCGGCATCGGTCACTTCCGCAGCACTTATGATGGCGGGTATGTTGAGATAGCTCTGCGCGGACTGCGGTGGGCCGATGCATACCGATTCGTCGGCAAGCTTCACATACTTTGCGTCGGCGTCCGCCTCGGAATGAACGACAACCGTCTTGATTCCCATCTCGCGGCAAGCGCGCTGGATTCTGAGTGCGATCTCGCCACGATTGGCTATGAGTATTTTTTCGAACATCAGGGATGCGCGGGAATTGCCGGAAAAATTGCGGCGGGACGCCCTAACGGCACTGCAGTTGTCATGTCGCCTGCCCTAGCCGATGACGAACAGGGGCTGGCCATATTCCACCGGCTGCCCGTTCTCAACCAGTATCGCCTTGATGGTGCCGTCGTGGTCAGCCTCGATCTCGTTCAGCAGCTTCATCGCTTCGATGATGCAAACCGTGTCGCCCGATTTCACGCTCTGGCCGATGTCGACAAAGGCCTTGGCGCCAGGCGCAGAGGAGCGGTAGAAGGTGCCCACCATCGGTGACTTGATGATATGTCCCTCGGGCAACGCAGGTTCTGCCGGCTCCTGCGCCGCTGCGGCGGCGGTCGGCGTCGCAACCGGGGCAGGTGCCGCCGGGGCAGGCGCCATCACCACATGCGTCTGGGCAGCGGCCGGCGTGCCGCGGCTGATACGCACCCGCTCTTCGCCCTCGGTGATGTCGAGCTCGGCAATGCCGGATTGCTGCACCAGATCGATCAAGGTCTTGATTTTACGGAGATCCATATGCTTATCCCCTTTTTGTATAGTGCAGAGCGAATTCCAGCGCCAGTTCGTATCCCCTGGCCCCCAGCCCGCCAATGATGCCGACCGCAATGTCAGTAAAGTAGGACTGGTGGCGAAAGGATTCGCGGGCGAACACATTCGACAGGTGGACTTCGATGAACGGAATTCCGACTGCCGACAGCGCATCACGCATGGCAACACTGGTGTGGGTGTAGGCGGCAGGATTGATCAGAATAAAATCAACCTTGTCACGCCCGGCCTGCTGGATGCGCTCGACCAGTTCGGCCTCGGAATTACTCTGGTAGGTCGTGAGGCTGGCGCCGGCCTTTTTTGCCTGGTCGCTCAAGCGACCCTCTATGGCCGCCAGCGTATCAGTGCCGTATTGCTCCGGTTCGCGCGTGCCCAACAGATTCAGATTCGGGCCGTTGATCACGAGAATGTTTTTGCCGGTCGTCATATCTTATTTTTGATGGGCCATTGAGCGCGATGATACGCCAACTACGAATTGCCAGGATATCAAACGGCGGCAAGTTTGCCGCAAATGGCTGCAAGTTGTCCAGTTTTTGGCGAAATTAGCTCCTCATGCATCAAAAATCCTTATCAAATCAAGCCCTCATTACCCTCAATCAGCCGCGACATGCCAAACATGGCCGCCATATGCAGCCCAGCCTGTATGTGCGGGCGACAAAATCACCCGCAGCCAAGGCCGCGCACACCCGGCTCAACTCAAAATTAAAAGGAAATAAGAGAAATTAAACGAAAATAGGCTAAAAAAGAGGCTGGATCATGGCTTCCAGCTTGACTTCCTTGAGCTCTCCAAGCTGGGTCGCGGCTATCTTGCCGTCTCGATCGATGACCAAGGTAAAGGGCAGCGCTCCAATGCGGTTCCCTGCCTGGCGCGACAGTTCCACCGCCTCTATGCCGCCCATCAATATCGGATAATTTATTGCAAATTCACTGGCAAATGACCGCACTTTATCCGGCTGATCGATGGCGATGCCGACAAATTGCAATCCCTGCCCGCGATATTTCTCCTGCAGGCGCACAAACATGGGAATCTCCTCCCGGCAGGGCGCGCACCACGTGGCCCAGAAATTGACCACCAGCACCCTGTTCCGCCATTGCGCCAAGGACTGCTGCTGTCCCATTGGATCGGCAAGCCGCAGGGCCATGATGGATTCCGCCGCCCCCCGTCCTCCGCCCGGGTCCATACGCCAGAGGTTAAGCGCATACCCTGCCGCGCCGGCGCAAACCGCTACTGCCAGAAGTAAAGCGAGCCCCTTCACCCGACTCATTTGAAGCCAAGCGCCTGATCGAGCACTGCGGCAAACTTGGCGGCCGCCTGGAAGCCGATGACGCGTAACCCGGGTATTTCCCTCCCCTCGCGATCAAAGAAAACAATCCCGGGGGGACCGAACAGCCTGAAACGCTTGAGCAGCACCGCATGATCAGGGGTATTGGCCGTGACATCCACCTGCAGTTTCACCATATTGGCAAGTCGCGCCTGCACCTGGGCGTCGGTGAAGGTGAAGCGCTCCATCTCCTTGCACGAAACGCACCAGTCGGCATAGAAATCCAGCATCACGGTCTTGCCGCTGGCGTTTCTGACTTCCTGCTCCAGTTCGGCGAGATTGTTCACGCGCTTGAAGGCGACCGGCGCCACCGGCGCCGGCTGGCCCGGCCACAGGCCGGACAAGGGCTGCAGGACATCGCGGCCGCCCGCGAATGCGCCGATCAGGTACGCCGCACCTGCCACCAACGCGATGACACCCATGCCTTTGCTGAACCTCTGAAAACCATGCGCGGCAGGTGGCAACGGATCAAGCGCACGCAGGTAGATCGCGGCGATCACCAGCAGCACGCCCCAGGCCAGCATCTGCACAAATACCGGGATCAGGGACGAAACCAGATAAATCGCTACCGCCAGCAGCAGCACGCCAAAAAAGCGCTTGACCGTTTCCATCCACGGCCCGGCCTTGGGCAGCAACACGCCAGCAGACGCACCCACCACCAGCAGCGGCACCCCCATGCCCAGCGCCATGGCGAACAGCGCCGCGCCGCCCAACGTGACATCACCGCTCTGGCTGATATAAAGCAACGCTCCTGCCAGCGGTGCTGCCACGCAGGGACCGACAATCAGCGCGGAGAGCGCGCCCATCACGAACACGCCGGCAAAATGCCCGCCCGGCAGACGATTGCTCGCCTCGGCCAGCCGGCTTTGCAATGCAACCGGCAACTGCAGCTCGTAAAATCCGAACATCGACAGCGCAAGAACGACGAACACCGCGGCAAAGCCGCCGAGCACCCATGGGCTCTGCAGCGCGGCCGACAGCATCGCGCCGGACAGGCCGGCAGCCACGCCGGCCAGCGCGTAGGTGATCGCCATGCCGATCACGAAAGCGGCCGACAGCATGAAGCCGTGCATTTTGGTCATGCTCTGGCCGCGGCCGGCGATGATGCCCGACAGTATGGGAACCATGGGCAGCATGCAGGGTGTGAACGACAGCAGCAGGCCGAAACCGAAAAAGCTGATCACCAGCAGCCAGAACCCGCCCTGGAACAATTCCGCGATCAGGGAATCCTCCGCCTGCTGCGCCGGGAAATTGGTCGAGGAAAACGGCGGCATACCGCCGCGCGAGGCATCGGCAGCAAATGCCGCGAGCTTGAGCTCCGCCTTCTGCTCCTGCGGCACATAGCACACGCCGACGTCGGCACAGCCCTGCGACACCGCCGTCAATGTCGCAACCGCGGCAGCGCCATCGTGTTGCAACGGCAGCAAGATGCTCAAGGCATCACGGTAAATTTCAACTTTGCCGAAAAACTGGTCTTCCTTGATCTTGCCGGCAGGCAGCCGCGGCGCGCCAAGCTTGACGCCGGCGGGGTCGATCGCGAAGCTGAATTTTTCGCGATACATGTAGTAACCCGGGGCAATCTGATAGCGCACCTCCACCATATTGTCCGCGGCGAGGCGCGCCGAAAACCGGAACGCCTTTTCCGGATCCAGCAGCTCCGGCTCGGCGCCGTGGGCAAGCCAGGACAGCGACAACAGGACTGCGGCAATAAAACGTCTGAGCATGCTGTGGGTGAGCGTCGGAGGGCGTTATCTGGAGGATGCTGCCGTTTCCGAAACTATCCATTCCAGATATCCCGGCAGTCCGCGTTGCACTGTGACAGCCACGATTTCGGGAAGTTCGTAGGGGTGCAATTCAAGGATCGTCGCTTCCACCACCTCGTAAAGCGTCGCCCTGGTTTTGATCAGTAACGGCACTTCCTGCGCGGTCTCGACCGCGCCCTGCCAGCGGTAAACCGAAGAGCATTCGGCCAGCAGATTCACGCAGGCCGCAAGCCGGCGCTCGACCAGCGCCTGCGCCAGCTGCATCGCGGCCTCGCGGCTGGGCAGGTTGGTAAGCACGATCAACGCGCTGTCGCTTGGTCCGGTGGTCATCGGGGTCAGCAGCCGGGCGCAGCACTGCGCGCCGCTGCAATCCCCTCTTCAACCGTGGGATAGCGCAGTTTGAGGCGCAGCTCGCGCTTGATACGGCGATTTACGAGTCGCCGCGATTCGTTCATGAATGAAAGCAGGTTTTCGGGAATGATGGCGGCGGCTTCGGCGCGCGCTATGCGCGGCGGGCGCGGCAGCCCGAAACGATCTGCAACAAGGTCGAAATAATCCCCCATCTTCTGCGGCGCGTCGTCCGCGGCGTTGTACATGCGGTTTGGATGGGCATGATGCAGGGCGGCGACCACGATGCGCGCCAGGTCGTCGGCGTGCACGTGATTCACATAAGAATCTTCGTCGCGCTTAAGCGCAGGCGTGCCTTTTTCGAGGCGCGCGAGGGGCAGTCGGTCCGCGGCATAGATGCCCGGCACGCGCAGAATGGAAATGCGCACGCCGCTGCGCGCGCCCCAATCGCGCAGCCTGCGTTCCGCATCGGCGCGACGCCGCGCGCGGTCGGTCTGCGGGCGCACCGGGCGCGTTTCGGCAACCAGTTCCCCGCCGCAATCGCCATAGACACCGCTGGTGCTGATGTAGACCAGCTGCTGTGGTAGACTTCTGCCCTTTGCCAGCGCAGCGATCAGGTGCGCAGTGCGCGCATCATGCACGCCGCGGCCGGGTGGCGGCGCAAAATGCACGACATCGTGAGCCAGCCCCGCAATGGCAGCCAAAGTGTCAGGCTGGTCAAGATCACCGCGCACCGGGATGATGCCGAGCAGCCGCAACGCCGCAAACTGCTGCGGACTGCGCGACAGCGCATAGACGCGATATCGCCCGCGCACCAAAGCAACCATGCGCCGGGCTACATCACCGCAACCTATGATGAGTAAGCGTTTCATATAAAACGTATTTTAGCCTACTCCGCCTCTCAACCGAATTCACCGCTCGCTTACGTCCGCATGCCGTACCAGATCACCATCAAACCCAGCGACCATGTCTTCAGCGCCAATGATGATGAAACCATCCTCGAAGCGGCGCTGCGCGAAGGCTTTGTGATCGCTTACGGCTGCCGCAACGGCGCCTGCGGCACCTGTAAAGGCAAAGTGATCGGGGGCAGGCTGGACTATGGCGCAAGCCAGCAGCAGGCGCTGCCCGAATCCGACAAAAAACTCGGCCTGGCGCTGTTCTGCCAGGCGCGTCCGCTGTCTGACCTGGTCATCGAGTGCCGCGAAATCGGCGCCACCAAGGACATCCAGATCAGGACCCTGCCGTGCCGTGTGCAGAAAATGACGCTTGCGGCGCCCGATGTGATGATTCTGGAACTCAAGCTGCCGGCCACCGAGCGCCTGCAGTTCCTCGCCGGCCAGTACATCGACATTATTCTGAAGGACGGTACGCGTCGCAGCCTGTCGTTAGCCAACGCACCGCACGACGACGCCCTGCTGCAACTGCACCTGCGCAATTATGGCGGCCCGTTCAGCGACCATGTTTTCAAGCGCATGAAGGAGAAGGACATCCTGCGTTTCGAAGGACCGCTGGGTACTTTTTTCCTGCGCGAGGCTGACGGCGTCAACGACAAGCCTATCGTCCTGCTGGCAAGCGGCACCGGTTTTGCGCCGATCAAGGCGATAGTCGAACACGCCCTGCACACCGGTGACAAACGCCCACTGACGCTTTACTGGGGCGCCCGCGTGCGGCGCGACCTGTACATGCACGAGCTGGCCGAAAAGTGGCAGCGCGAGCATTGCCTGCGCTACGTGCCCGTACTGTCCGATGCCTCGCCTGACGACAACTGGAACGGCCGCACCGGGCTGGTTCACCATGCCGTGATGGCGGATATTCCGGATCTCTCAGGGCACCAAGTTTATGCTTGTGGCGCACCAGCAATGGTCGAAGCGGCGCACCGGGATTTCACCTCCCGTTGCAGGTTGCAGGATGACGATTTCTTTTCCGACGCCTTCACGCCGGCGGTGCCGGCATCAGCCTGAACGAGAGCCGCCCATGTCCCGGGCCGGCGCTCGCAAGTTCGCCCTTCTCTCTATCGCTGCCGCACTGGCAACCATCGCGCTCAAAACCCTAGCGTGGTGGCTGACCGGCTCGGTCGGCCTGCTGTCCGACGCTCTTGAGGGCACGGTCAACCTGGCAGGCGCAACGCTGATGCTGGCCATGCTGGTCATCGCATCCCGTCCGCCCGACGACAACCACGCTTACGGCTACAGCAAGGCTGAATATTTCGCCAGCGGCTTCGAGGGTACGCTTATCGTAATCGCAGCCTCGCTCATCGCCTACGCCGCGGCGGAACGGCTGATCTCGCCGCGTCCACTGGACAACGTCGGCGCCGGCCTGGTCGTGTCTGCCGCCGCATCCGCCATCAACTATGCAGTCGCACGCAGGCTGTTCGCTGCTAGCAGCCGCTATAAATCGATTGCACTGGAGGCCGATGCACAGCACCTGATGACCGACGTTTGGACTTCGGCGGGCGTCATCATCGGCGTGACCGCCGTCGCCCTCACCGGCTGGTTATGGCTGGATCCGCTGATCGCGCTGGCGGTGGCCGCCAACATCGTTTGGTCCGGCGTCAAACTCGTCAAACGTTCGCTGTCGGGTTTGCTGGACAGGGCGCTGCCGCTGCATGAGCGCCAGGCGCTGCAGCGCGTTCTCGATCGATATCGCACGCAGGGCATCGACTTCCACGCGCTGCGCACACGCCAGGCCGGAGCCCGCTCGTTCGTTTCAGTGCACGTGCTGGTGCCAGCTGAGTGGAGTGTGGCGCAGGGGCACGATCTGGCGCACAAGGTCGAACACGATGTCCGCGAAGCGCTCCCGGGCGCGACGGTGCTAACGCACATCGAGCCGCTGGGTCACCCTGAATCGTATCGGGATATCGACCTCGACGGGTAATTCGCGCGGCACGCGCATCCATACCCTCGCGCGCATGCCACCAGTTTCAAGCCGCCGCCTTGCGCCTTCCACCGCTGGCGTCGCGCAGCAACGCCACAGCCAGGTCGAGGCTTTTTCGGTAGTGTGTGTGCGCAACGTCCGCATTGCCGAGCTTTTCGTGGAGCTGCGCCAGCGCCAGGTGCGCGGTATATGTCGGCTCGACGGAAACCCCTGCCTCGAGGTAGCTCTGCGCCTTGCCCCACAAACCCTGGTACGTGCATAGCCTGCCCAGCGCAAGCAGCAGCACGGCATCGTGCGGATGCGACTTGAGCCAGCCTTCCGCGCGTTCGATTCGCCGCACCACATCGCCACCCTCGCACTCGGCATAAAGGCCGATCAGCTCGCTGTCCCAGCTCTCTTCCACGCTCTGCTCGATAATCTGGTGCGCCTGGGCGCAACCGCCAAGCGCAATAAAGCACTGCGCCGCGACCGCGGCGATCCTGTTGTCGCGCTTCTCCGCAGCAGGAATTTTCTGCCAGACCTCCTCCAGCGCATGGCTGTCGAGGGCCTTGCGCTTGAGATTCTCTGTCTGCGCGTGCAGCCTGAGCCGCCGGGCCTGCTCGGTGTCGAACACATTGCGCTTCTCCAGCTGTCCGGTCAGCTGCAGAATCTGCTCCCAGTTCTTCGTCAGCTGATATGCCCTGAGCTCGAGACGCAGCGCGGCGGTGTGCTTCTTGTCCAGCGATTTCAGCACACCGATCGCGTCCTGCGGGCGTCGCTGGTCGAGCAGCAGCTCGGCTTCGGTGACCGCCTTCAGGACATCACCCGCCGGCGCCAGTTCCGCGGCCCGCGCCAGGTAGGCGTCTCGGCGCTCGAACGCGCGCAAACCATGCGCTGCGCGCGCTGCAAGTATGGCAGCGAGCCCCGGCTGCCCGCCCTGCCCGATGACGCTTGCCGCGGCTTTTTCGGCCCTGGCGTATCGCCCCGTAAAATATTCACGCAGCGCCTCGAGCAGCATCGCCTGCGCTGCCTCGCGCCGGCGTGCGGCGCGGTATTCGCGCACGCGCGCAGGCAACCTCAGCGTGCCGGAAACCGCCCGTACCGTGAAATAAGCCGCCACGAAAGCGGCGGCAAGCAGACCAAGCAACAGATTGAGCGAGAGCTCCGCCCGGTAGGGCGGCAACACCAGCAGCACATAGCCGCTGTTGTAGCGCGCGGCAACGACCAGCCCCGCCGCCAGCGCGAACAGCACAAGGAGTCCGAATGCGAGCCTCAAGACCGCACTCTCAACGCACAGGGCGCTCGCGTACCGCAGCGCGGTAATTGCGCAGGGCATCGAGCGTGGCGGAAATGTCAGGCAGCTCGATACTGATCTCGCTGTCATGGAGAGTGCGCAGCGTGGCTACCGCCGCCGCAACCGATTTGTCGCGCGTGTCGTAGTAATTTTCGAACCAGTCGCGCGCCGCCTTGAGATCGATCCTGTAGCTCGCCTGGTCGCGCGTGAGCAGCGCCAGGCGCGCCCCGATAAGCCGCAACTTGAGATTCTCGCGCAGAAAGAAAATCTGTGACGGCTCCAGCAGCGGCACGTTGGGCTTGTCCATGCGCTGAATCCGCACCATCTGCTTCAGCTCGCCCCACGCCTCCCGCCAGAATCGCGCCCAGACGCTGCCATCGCTTTCCGCCGCAACCCCTCCGGTCTGTTCTGCCTGGGGCCGCACCTCCATTGCCAATGGCAAGGCGTCGACCGCGGCGAGGATATTGTCGATTCTCACGCTGATGCCGACGGTATCGATGTAGGGGAGCGCCTTGAGGCGCTCGATGTCACGATTGATGGCCTTGCGCAGATTGGTGAGCTGCGGCCGCTCCATATGCTGCAGCCGGTTGTCGGCAGCCTGCAGCGCGATCAGCGCCGCCCTGACATTGCCCGCCAGCTGCAGCTGCTGGCTTGCGATCAGCAGCGATTGTTCGATTTCGGCATACGCCCACTCGTCGCGGTTGCGTGAAAGCTCCTGATACAGGGCCTCAAGCGCAATCTGCTGGCTTTGCGACTCGGCGAGCCTGTTTTCCAGCACCCCTATCTTGACCTGCGCCTCGGCAGCGGCCTCGCGGGCCTGCTCGGCGATGATCCGGTTCTCCTTGTCGCGGGTATCGGCATCGGCGAATTTCCTGGCGAGTTCCTGCTGCAATGCGCCGATCTGGCCGCGGCTGTCGAACCACTGCCAGGCAAATAGCGCCAGCGCTGCAAGCGCGATCAGCAGTGCCGGATTTGGAAAGCGCAAGCCGCCGCGCGCGCCAGCGCCAGCCTCCACGGAAGATTGCGCTGGCGCCGGCTGCCGCGGGCCGGAAGGAGTGGAATCATTCATTGAGAAATCAGGATCTGCGCACTTGCCGTTTCAAAAGCGAATCGAACTTGACCAGCAGGATTTTAAGGACTGGCGGGATTAAATCAAACTCGAAGGGACTCACGCCGTTCACCGTCTGCAGCCGCCCTGCCTGTTTCTGCTCATTCTGCGCCCGCCTCGTGCAGTATGCGAGCAAGACCGCCTTGCCGCAACACCACGAGTGCTATTTGCCGGCGAAGTACCGCACCAGCCCTTCGGCCAGCTCCGTGTCTCCCGGACCAGCCTCGACCACCGCCGCCAGCCCGAGTTCGCGTGCGGTCGCTGCGATCCGGGCATGCGTCACGAACAGCGGCGTTTTCCTGAGCCAGGACTGCCCCAGTTTGCCGACCATGTCGAACAGATTGCGCAGACCTTCACTGCTGGTCACCACGATAGCATGCAGCTCATTACGCGCCCAGGCCTTGAGCAGCGGCGCCGCGTTGCTGTTGGGTTTGCCGCGCCGATAGCACTCCGCATATTCGAGCACCGCGCCACGCGCAACCAGCGTGTCGCCCAGCAGTTCCCGGCCGCCGTCGCCACGGAAGATCACCACGCGCTTGCCCGCGATTTTGGCGAGCTCGGGCAATTCCAGCAGTGCTTCGCTGTCGAACTTGCGGGCTGGCGCAATCACTTCCCCGACGCCGAAATGTTTCAGCTCCCGCGCGCTGCCGCGGCCAATGGCGGCGATTCTGAGGTCTGGCGGCAGCTGGCGCCGCGCTGTGATCAGGTTCATCGCCTTGTTCACCGCGCTGGGACTGATAAAAATCGCTAGGTCGAATTCCTCCAGACGGTCAATCAGCGCATGCAAGGGCCGCAGATCTCCAGAATCCAGGATTTCCAGAACTGGGAACAGCACGGGGACGCCGCCCGCCGCACGGATCAGGGCGGCGAGTCGTCGCGCCTGCCCCGCGGGACGGGTGACGACAATACCGCGTCCGGCAAGAGGAAGTGTGCTGCTGGCAGATTGTGGCATGAACGGAGGCTGCGGGGACGCTTTGATTATCGGATTCAAGGACGGGCCGCTTCAACCCTGAAGTTGCGCCAGGATTTCAGCCGCGCCCAGCGCCCTGAGTTTTTCGGCGAGCGCCAGGCCCAACTCCTCCGCCTCCGCAGCCCCCCCCTCCACTTCGGCGCTCACCTGGCGCTTGCCGTCAGGTGCGCCGACAAGGCCGCGCAAGCGCATGCGCTCGCCGCTGATTTCGGCAAATCCGCCCAATGGCACATTGCAGCTGCCGGCAAGCGCACGCGACAGTGCCCGTTCCGCACTCACGCACAGGGCGGTAGCCGGGTGGTTGAGTGGTGCCAGCAGGCGCAGCAGATCCTCGCGCCCGGCGCAGCATTCGATGCCGAGGGCACCTTGGCCCACTGCGGGCATGCTCTCTTCGGGGGTGAGCAGTGCGGCAATGCGCGCTTCCAGTCCCAGCCGCTTCAGTCCCGCAGCCGCCAGAATGATGGCATCGTAGTGTCCCGCATCAAGCTTGGCGAGCCGCGTCTGCACGTTGCCGCGCAGGGGCCCTACCACCAGTTGCGGATGGCGCGCGCGCAGCTGGCTCTCGCGACGCAGGCTGGAAGTACCGACGCGGCTGCCGGCTGGCAGATCATCCAGGCTGCGGTAGCGGTTGGAAACGAACGCATCGCGCGGATCAGCGCGCTCGGTAATCGCGGCCAGCACGAACCCGGGCGGCAAGTGCATCGGCACGTCCTTCACCGAATGCACGGCGATATCGGCACGGGCCGCGGCAAGCGCCTCTTCGAGTTCCTTGACAAAAAGTCCCTTGCCGCCGATTTTCGACAGCGAAGTATCGAGCATGCGATCGCCCTGGGTGGTCATGCCCAGGATAGGCACCTCGAGCTGCGGGTATAATGCGCCAAGACGCGACTGGATGTGGCGCGCCTGCCACATGGCAAGCGCGGATTCGCGCGATGCGATGACTACGCGCCCAGGCGGCGTTGCCGCTGTGGCATTGGCTATCATCATGATACTTAAGAAGTTCTCAGGGCTTGCCCGACTCGTTGTGACTGCCGCGATTCTAGCATGCGCAGCACCGTCAGCCGCCGCAAAACCCGGCAGCGAACTGCATTTTGCCGATGATCTGGCGGCGCTTGCCGGCACGGCGCGCGCCCAGCGCGCGCCGCTACTGATCGTATTCACGCAGGCGAGTTGCATACACTGCGAGATCGCCAAGCGCGATTATCTGGTGCCGATGAACCATGGCGCAGAATTTCGCGGCAAAGTGATCATCCGCGAAATTGACGTGGACAGCCGCGCCAGGCTGCGTGATTTCAACGGCCGGGCGACTTCCCAGAAGGAGTTTTCCCTGCGCTATCGCGTAAACAGGGTGCCCACGGTTATCGTCATGGACGACGCGGGAACGCCGGCCGCGCCGCCCGTCGTCGGACTGCTTTCAGACGACTTCTACCGCCTGTACCTGCAGCAGGCCATCGAAGAGGGGCAGCTCAAAATGCGGGCCGCGCGCAAGTAACCACGCAGGACGGTTGAACCACAGCAGAATCAGCGTGCCAGTTCGCGAACGATATGCTGCTGGCGCCGGCTGACGGCTATCTTCTCGCCGCAACCTTCAAGCAGCACCGCCCAGTGCCCTTCACCGCCTTCGCCGTCACTGCCCGTCGCGCGCTCGAAGCCGCGAATGGCAGCACGCGCCACCAGGCAATTGCGGTGCACGCGCACAAACCGGTCCGCGTATTCGTGCTCGAGGCGGGTAAGCGATTCCTCGATCAGATACTCGCGCTGCGTGGTGCGCACCGTGACATACTTGAGCTCGGCCTTGAGATACACAATATCGCCGACCGGGATGAGATGGATTTTGCCGCGCTCCTGCGCCGACAGGAAAGCGCGCGGCACACGCTGCAACTCGCGCAGCACGGCAGGCCGGGGCGCAGCCAAGTGCACTCTGGATAGCGCCTCCCTCAGCCGCGCAGCGCGGATCGGCTTCAGCAGGTAGTCGACCGCATGCACATCAAAGGCGCGGATCGCATAAGCATCATAGGCCGTCGTGAAAATCACGGCCGGGGGGTGTTCCAGCCTGTGCAGGTGCTGGGCGACCTCGATGCCATCCATTTCCGGCATGCGGATATCGAGCAGCGCCACGTCGACGGGTCGCAATGACATCAGGTCCAGCGCATCGCGACCGTTGGCGGCCTCGCCCTCGACCACCAGCGGCACCGCGGCCGCACAATCAGCGAGCAGATCGCGCATGCGGCTCCTCGCAGGCGCCTCATCGTCGACGATCACCACTCTCAGCGCCTGCGTGTCACCGGCCATTGCCTGCGCCTCCGCCGGACGGCCGCGGCTGCCTGACATAGGGCATCACGATGTGCACCTGGTAGGTATCGCCGCTCACTTTGGTGCCGAGGCTGGCCTCCGCATCGAAATGCAGCTGCAGGCGCTCCCGGATGTTGCCCAGCGCCATTTTATTGCCGGCATGATGGTTGCCGGCATGCTGGTACGGATTGCGCAGTACGGCATGGAGCTGCTCCCGCGCGGAATAAATGCTGATGCTGACGACGCCGGGCTCGATGTGCGGTTCTATGCCATGGTAGACCGCGTTTTCCAGCAGGGGCTGCAGCACCAATGGCGGCACCATCGCATCCTGCGGCATCTTGTCGATGTGCCATTCGACCTGCAACCGTTCCCCGAGGCGCAGCTGCTCGATGTCGAGATACTGCCGGCACAGCTCGACTTCGCGCACCAATGGCGTCAATTCCCGGTTGTCGGCCATGAGCACGCGAAACAGATCGGCCATGTCCTCGAGCGCGACCTCGGCGCGTTTCGGATCCTGGCGGACCAGCGACAGCACGGCGTTGATGCTGTTAAACAGGAAATGCGGCCGGATGCGCGCCTGCAGCGCCTGCAGTCGCGCTTCCGCCAGTGCCGGTGACAGCGCGCGGCCGCGCAGGTCGAAATAAAGCAGCAGCAGCACCGTCACGATGGACACCAGCAGCCAGTATCGTTCCAGCGGCGCCGGCCCCAACGCCAGCACCTTTTGCCCTGCGGCGCAAAGCAGCGCGGTAAGCGCCAGTTCCAGCGCGATTACCGCCATGACTCCCAGCGCATAAGGCAGGTGCCTGAGCAGGCCGTTGAGCGCCACCAGGCATAGCAGCGACAGGAACAGCAGCGGCTGCACCACCACCGATACCTCAAGCAGCGCACCCGGAATGCCGCCCAGCGTGGCGCTTTTCACCACCGCTGCGGCAAACGCGACAATGTTCACCAGCAGCAGTATTCGCAGCAGAATCCCCAGGTTGCGGAAGTTCGGCAGGGCGCTGCTATAGGCGTTTTGATTTATACTTGCCATGACAATTTCATTCTAGCAGGCATCATGTCAGCAAACGAAAAAGCCGGGGGCATGAGCAAACCGTGGTCGGGCCGCTTCAACGAACCGGTGACCGACCTCGTCAAGCGCTTCACAGCCTCGGTCGCCTTCGACCAGCGGCTGGCTGAATTCGACATCGAAGGTTCACTGGCCCACGCCCGCATGCTGCATGCCGTCGGCGTGCTCACCAAAACCGACCTTGCCGCGATCGAGAAGGGCCTGGCGCAGATCCTGGACGAGATTCGCGGCGGCAGTTTTACGTGGTCGCTTGATCTCGAGGATGTGCATCTCAACATCGAACGGCGCCTGACCGATCTCGTCGGCGACGCCGGCAAGCGCCTGCACACGGCGCGCTCCAGGAATGATCAGGTCGCAACCGACGTGCGCCTCTACCTGCGCGCCTCGATTGACCACCTGCTGACGTTGATCAGGGTTCTGCAGCGCGCGCTGCTCGACCTGGCCGAGAAGCATGCCGATACGGTCATGCCGGGCTTTACCCATCTGCAGGTGGCGCAGCCGGTATCGTTCGGCCACCACCTGCTCGCCTATTTTGAAATGCTCGCGCGCGATGCGCAGCGGCTTGCGGATTGCCGCAGGCGGCTCAACAGGTTGCCATTGGGTGCCGCCGCACTCGCCGGCACTTCGTTTCCGATCGACCGCCTGATGGTGGCTAAGGAGCTCGGCTTTGACGGCGTCTGCGAAAACTCGCTCGACGCGGTGTCGGACCGCGATTTCGCGATCGAATTCTGCGCTGCCGCGGCGCTGCTCATGACGCATCTGTCGCGTTTCTGCGAGGAGCTGGTGCTGTGGATGAGCCCGCGTTTCGGCTTCATCGACATTGCTGACCGTTTCTGCACCGGTTCGTCGATCATGCCGCAGAAAAAGAATCCCGATGTGGCAGAGCTGATCCGTGGCAAGACCGGCCGGGTCAACGGCCATCTGGTGGCGCTGCTCACGCTCATGAAATCGCAGCCGCTGGCGTACAACAAGGACAATCAGGAAGACAAGGAACCGCTGTTCGACACCGTCGACACCCTGATGATGAGCCTTGCGGTATTTGCCGAGATGCTTGGCGGCGTCAAGGTCAACGCGGAGGCGATGCGCGCCGCCGCGCTGCAGGGCTATGCAACCGCCACCGATCTCGCCGATTATCTGGTGAAGAAAGGCGTGCCTTTTCGCGAAGCCCACGAAGCCGTGGCACAGGCCGTGCGCTTTGCCGAAACGCGCAGCTGCGATCTGGCGGATCTCAAGCTTGCCGAACTGCAGCAGTTCTCGCCCTTGATCGGCAAGGATGTGTTTGAAGCGCTGACACTCGAGGGATCGCTGAAAAGCCGCAGCCACATCGGCGGCACCGCGCCGGCGCGCGTCAAGGCCGCCATTGCCAAGGCGCGCAAGGGGCTCTGACGGAAGTAATATAACTAACTGTTTTTATTGATATTTTTATATCCGGCCTGCTGCATATCCCACGTCGCAGACCCCGCGGTGAATTCAAAGCGGCAGTTTCGCTTCCAGCCCCGTGGCGCGGGCGATGCGCCGCAGATCGGCGCGCGTGTCTTCGGGTAGCGCCAGACCCTGTTCACGGTTTTTTGCATCATTGCGCGCCTCCATCTCACCCGGGTAGAACACTTCGTCGTAACCCTTGGCCAGCGGCACCGATTTGAGCTCGCTGATGAAGGCTTCCATGCGCCGGTGGAATTGCGCCAGCGGCTGGAACGCGGCAATGTCCATCGCGATCATCATGTGGCCGCAGTTGCTCTTTTCCGCGGTCTTGTACGGGCTGTGCACCGCGGAAAGAAAACCGCTGCCGGTCAGCACGCCGGACATCATGTCGACCATGGCGGCAATGGCATAGCCCTTGTGTCCGGCCATTGGCAGGATGATGCCGTCGATCGCCTCCTGCGGATCGGTGGTGGGTTCACCCGCCGCATTGATCGCCCAGCCCTCAGGAATCGGCTGGCGCCTGTTGCGGGCAAGGTAGATCTTGCCGCGCGCAACCCCGGTGTTCGCCATGTCCACGCAGAACGGCGGCAGGTTTCCCGCCGGCGCCGCGATGGACCACGGATTGGTGCCGACGATTTTCTTGCGGCCGCCCCACGGCGCCATCGCCGGTCCGCCGTTGCTGGTCAGCAGCATCACGCAGCCTTCGCGCGCGCCCGCCATGGTGTAGTACATGCAGGTGCCGAAATGGTTGGAATTGCGCACGCCGACCGCGCCTATGCCGTGCGCCTTGGCGCGCTTCACCGCCTCGCGCATGGCCAGTCGTGTCAGCACCTGTCCGACGCCATCGTGTCCGTCGATCACTGCAATTGCCCCGGCATCGACCACGAACTCAGGCTGCGACACCGGATGCATCACGCCGTTGCGCAGACGCTCCCAGTACCAGCCCAGACGCAGCACGCCATGCGACTGGTGCCCCCACAGATCGGCTTGCACCAGCGTGTCGGCGAGCAGCCGCGCATCGGCCTCGGGCATGCCCTCGCCGGCATACACTGCAGCCGCAAAATCGACAAGACGTGCCGGATCAATCAGCAATGCATTCATGGGGCCGGAGGTCCCGCATGCATCATGCCGGAGACTCGGCAGCCGCGACCGCAGGCGGTGCCGTCGTACCACGCACGATCAGTTCAACCGGCAACTCGGTACGCAGCGGCACCTTTTCGCCGCGCAGTCGCGCCAGCAGGTGCCGCGCTGCATCGGCACCCAGTTCGGTGGTTGGAAAATGCATGGTGGTCAGCCCCGGGGTCATCAGCGAGGCAATTTCCATGTCGTCGAAGCCGGTGACCGACACCTGCTGCGGGATCGCGATGGCGCGGGCATGGCATTCCGCCATGGCGCCGATCGCCAGCACATCGTTTCCGCAGATGACCGCCGTCGGCGGCTGGCGTCCCGTCATCACTTCTGACAGTCCATCGCGGCCGGCTGACAGCGTGAAAGGTTTTTCGACGATGCGCGACGGCGCCAGTCGGATGCCGCGCGCGGACAGTGCCGTTCGCACCCCATCCAGACGCTCCTTGGCACGCTCATTGATGGCGGTAATGCCGGAGATCATCGCAAACTCGCGGTGCCCCAGGTCGAGCAGATAGTTGGCGATGCGGCTCGCCGCTGCGCGATTGTCAAAACCCACGCAGGGATGGCGGCCGCTTTCGTCAAGCGCCCAGGTCAGCACGTATGGCAGCTGGTGCGACTCGATCATCTGGAACAGGCCCGGATGGTGCGTCGTGCCCAGCAGCACCAGACCGTCTATGCCGCGCTCAATCAGCGCGCGCGTGACGCGCACCTCGACATCGGCGCTGAATTCATGGGACGCCAGCAGCAGCGTATAACCGGCTTCATCCAGCGTTTTCTGCAGCGCGTGTATGGTATTGGCGAAAATCGCGTTGTCCAGCGTGGGGATCACCGCGCCTATGGTGCGGGTGCGGCGCGAAGCCAGCGCCCTTGCAGCGCCATGCGCAACATAACCCAGGGTTTTCACCGCCTGCTGTATGCGCGCCAGCGTGAGCGGCTTGACCTTGTGCGGCAGCGTCAATGCCCGCGACACCGTTGCGGTCGAGACCTTGGCAAGCCGCGCCACGTCGGAAAGCTTGGCGGATTTTCTGGGCTGTCGTGATTTCATGAAAAAGCAATGTCGCCGGTGGCGCGCATGCAGCCTAAGCCATCGCCAGCCGCCCCGCAAGCGCTTGCAGCAAAAGCAGGGGAAGACCCGGGCGTGAAAAAGCCGGCCATCAAGCGACGGCCGGCTTTGCGCGCGGGATTCTGATGCCGCGACTTATGTGCCCTTGGCGCTGTGTTTCTTGTATTTCGCCAGCAGCCGCCGCGGCTGCCTGAAGGCGTCGCGCCGGAACGGGTCGCCGAGTTCCTGGGTCAGCATGAGATTGATGACCGTGGGCTTGTTCGATTTCACCGCCCCGCGCAGCGCATCGCCGATCTCGTCGACATGGTCGACGGTGATGCCATTGGCGCCCATGGATTCCGCGACATCCGCGAAGTTCGGATTCTTGAGGTTGGTGCCGAGGAAGCGGTTGCTGAAGTAATCGACCTGGTTTTTCTTTTCGGCGCCCCATTGCCCGTTGTTGAACACCACGGCCACTGTCGGGATGTTCTCGCGCACGCAGGTCATCACCTCGTTCAGGCTCATGCCCCAGGCGCCATCGCCGACGTAGGCAATCGCCGGGCGGTCGGGGCGCCCGACCTTGGCGCCCATCGCTGCTGGAAAGGCGTAACCGCAGTTGCCGAAACTCATGGCGGCCAGGAACGACGGCGCGGTTTCAAAATGCAGATAGCTGTTGGACACCGAGCAGACATTGCCGATATCAGTCGCCACCATGGCATTCCTTGGCATCGCCTTGGCAAGCGCCGCCAAAGCTTGGCGCGGTCCAATGCGGCCTTTGAGGTTGGGCGAGGGCCAGTTTGCAAGCTCGTCCTTCCACGCGGCTTTTTCCTTCTGGATGTCTGCGAGACGCGCCTTGTTGGGGGTGAGCTTGGTCAGCGCTTTCAGGCGCGAAAGCAGCTCGACCGCGGCGAGCCGCGCGTCGCCGCAAATGCCCACCGAAACCTTCTTTACCAGGCCCAGCATTCGCGTGTCGGCATCGACCTGGATGATCTTGGCGTTTTTCGGCCAGTAATCGAGGCCGTGCTGCGGCAGGGTGCCGAACGGGCCCAGGCGGCTGCCCAGCGCGAGCACGACGTCGGCACGAGCAATCAGTTTCATCGCCGCCTTGGAGCCCTGGTAGCCCAGCGGACCGCAGGCGAGCGGGTGGCTCGCCGGGAAAGAGTCGTTGTGCAGATAGGAATTGACCACCGGTGCAGTCAGGTATTCGGCCAGCGCGGCACACTCCTTGATGCCGTTTGCCATGATCACGCCGCCGCCGGAAAGAATGACCGGGAATTTGGCCTTGGCCAGCATGCGCGCGGCCGCATCCAGCGACTCGGGGCCGCCGGCCGAGCGTTCGAGCTTCTGCGGTTGCGGAATGTCGTAATCACCCTCGCCGTAGAAATAGTCGCGCGGAATATTGACCTGCACGGGCCCGCGTTCTGCCATCGCGATATCAAAGGCGCGCGAAGTCAGTTCGGCCATGCGCAGCGGCGAATTCACGTGCACCTGCCATTTGGTGATCTTCGAAAAAATCGGCATTTGCTCGGTTTCCTGAAAACCGCCCAGGCCCATGCTGAGGCTGCCCGACTCGGGGGTGATGGCGATCACCGGCGAGTGCGCCCAATAGGCGGCGGCGATGCCGGTGACGAAGTTGGTGATGCCCGGTCCGTTTTGCGCAATGCACACGCCATGCTTGCCGGTCACGCGCGAATAGCCGTCGGCCATGTGCGCGGCATTCTGCTCATGGGCGACCGAGAGAAAGCGGATCCCGGCCAGCGGGAACAGATCGTGCGCATCCATGTAGGCGGAGCCCACGATACCGAAAGTATCCTTCACGCCCTGCGCCACTAGGGTTTCAACAAATGCCTCGCTTGGCGTCATGCGCACTTTGCCGCCGGCGGCGGGATTCTTTGCAAGATTCTTGGTGTCTGCCATCGTGTTCATGCCAACCCCCTTTGGATAGATAGAGTGACGCGCGGGACCGTCATTTTACTCCGCACTGCATTGCCAAACCTGTTCAGGCCTGCCTTGCGGCGTGTAGCGGCCACAGCGCAACTTCCGCAACGCAACGTCATGTGGCAGCCACAGCGCGCCTGATGCCTGCTCATTATACGCACCCGACAGCCAAATGCAAGCGCTTGCATTAAGAGCGCCAACCAATTGATTAAAAGTTAATTTAACCGGTTCTTGGGCCCTGCGGATTGTCGCCCATCTTCGCGGATGGCGGCGGCGGCTTTCTCGGCGATCATGACCGCAGGCGCATTGGTATTGCCCGAGACCAGCGTTGGCATGATCGAGCAATCCACGACGCGCAAACCGGCGACGCCGTGCACGCGCAGGCGCTCGTCTACCACCGCCATGGTATCCGTTCCCATCTTGCAGGTGCCCGAAGGATGAAAAATGGTTGCCCCGTAATTGCGCGCAAATTCGAGCAAATCGCCATCGCTGCCGGCATCCGGTCCCGGACGGTACTCCTCGCTGAAGTATGGCTTGAGCGCCGGCGTTGCCGCCAGCCGGCGCGCGAACTTGATCCCCTCCACGGCGCAGCGGCAATCAGTTTCAGTTGACAGATAATTCGCCCTCATCGCCGGCGCCTCGAACGGATCGCGGGATTTGATCGCCACGGTGCCGCGCGATTCCGGGCGCAGCTGGCACACCGAGAACGTGCAACCCGGCCAGGCGTGAGGCTTGGCCCCTGCCATGTCGGCCGACAGCGTTGCAAAATGGAACTGGATGTCGGGCGTTGTCGATTCGGGCAGCACCCTGGTGAACAATCCACCCTGGTTGATGCCTATCGCCAGCGGCCCGCGTTTGAACAACAGCCATTTGAGGCCGATTTTGATCTGGCCGAACAGCGAATTGAGTTCGTCATTGGTGGTGATCGGTTTGGCGACCTTGTACATCACGCGCAGTTGCAGGTGGTCCTGCAGGTTTTCGCCCACGCCAGGCAGGTCGTGTACTACCGGCACGCCCACGGACTGCAGGAACGAAGCGCGGCCGATGCCCGACAACTGCAACAGCTGCGGGCTTTGCAGCGCACCGGCCGCGAGTATCACCTCCCTGGCCGCACGTACTTCGCGTTGCACGCCGCGCTGCAGATAGCGGATGCCGGCCGCCCTGGAGTTCCCGCTGGCGCCCTCGAACAGGATGCGGGTGGCGTGCGCATTGGTCTCAACACGCAGATTGGCCCGGCGCCTGGCCGGCCGCAGATAGGCCACGGCGGTGGAGCAGCGCCAGCCCCTGCGCGTAAACAGCTGATAGTAGCCGACCCCCTCCTGACGCTCGCCGTTGAAATCGTCGTTGCGCGGCACGCCGATTTCATTTGCACCGCGGATGATGGCTTCCATCAGCTCGTGCTTTTCTTCAATGTCCGAGCACCACAAGGGACCGTCACCACCGTGATAGGGGCCTGCTCCACGCGTGTTGTGTTCGGATTTTATGAAATAGGGCAACACGTCCCTCCACGCCCAGCCGCGGTTGCCCAGTGCCGCCCAGCGGTCGTAATCCTCGGGCTGACCACGCACGAAGATCAGCCCGTTGATCGATGAAGAACCGCCCAGGCCGCGCCCGCGCGGCCAGTAGATGCGGCGGTTGTTCACGCCGGGATCGGGTTCGGTATGAAACCCCCAGTTGTAGACCGGGTGGAACATGGTTTTGCCATAGCCGATGGGAACGTGTATCCACGGATAGTTGTCCGCGGGTCCCGCCTCGAGCAACAGCACCGTATGCCTGCCGTCTTCCGACAGGCGGTTGGCCAGCACGCATCCCGCCGAGCCGGCACCCACGATCACATAGTCATAAGTCACACTGTCCATACCCGGCACGCCTGTTGGCCCGGCCCCGCCCGCATATCACCGACCGGGCCGCCTGATCTCCGCATCGACCCGAGCAGAGATTGCAAAATTCTTAAAAAATGGAACTTGTGGTTCCAATTTCCCCGGCAAAGTATTGCAAACCCGTTTTTCTTTGTCTAGGATATGTTCGCGATTGCGGCCCCGGGCATAAGCTGCACAGATCCTGACGCACCACAACGAAAGCCGGATTTCACATTACCGGCACCACCGGCAGGAATCAGAGCAAAGCAGAAGCCGCCCGGAATGCATGCCGGCAGCAGTCAGGACGCTTCGTCGCGAATGCCGCATCTGGCAGGCATACGCGCATGGGGCATCACCACGCATCACCCGTCACACGAAAAAGGAGAGAGACAATGAAACACAAATGGTGGTTGAGGTGCCTGATGGCCGCAGCCGGCGCGCTGCTGCTGGCAAGCGGGGCGCATGCCCAGCAGTTCAAGGCGCGCATGCAGACTGCCGTGCCGACATCCAGCATTTATTTCGAACTGCTCAAGAAATTCGGCGATCGCATCGACAAGATGAGCGGCGGGCGCCTCAAGATCGAGGTGCTGCCCGACGGCGCGGTGGTGCCGGCGTTCGAGATTCTCGATGCCGTGGACAAGGGCATTGTTGAATCCGGCTACGCCTGGACCCATTACTGGTCGGGCAAACATCCGGCCGCCGGTATTTTCAGCAATCCCATGGCGGGATCCGGCGCCGGGCTTGACCAGCTTTCGCACGTGGCATGGCTGTTCGAGGGCGGCGGCTACGATCTGTACCGCAAGTTCTACTCCGACATTCTCAAGGTCAACGTCGAGCCGCTGTTCGTGCAGCCCATGGGGCCCGATCCCCTGGGCTGGTTCAAGAACCCGATCAACAGCGTCGCCGATTTCAAGAAGATGAAATACCGCTCGCCGCCGGGCATCACCGGCGAGATCTTCAAGGAAATGGGGGTTTCGGCGGTCGCCCTGCCCGGCGGCGAAATCGTGCCCGCCGCGCAGCGCGGGGTGATCGACGCAGCGGAATGGATAGGCCCCGCCGACGACCTGAATCTGGGCCTGCACACGGTATGGAAGAACTATTACCTGCAGGGCCTGCACCAGTCGACCGACATCGGTGAGGTACTCTTCAACAAGACCTTCTGGAACAAGCTGCCGGCGGATATCCAGGAGATCGTGCGCACCGCGGCCATGGCGTCGATGACCGAGACCTATACTTACAACGTGTACCGCAACGCGCTGGCAGTGAAAAAGCTGCGCGAAGAGTTCAAGGTGCAGATCCGCGACACGCCGCGCGACTTCTTCCCTGAATTCGTGCGCGCCACTGGCGTGGTGCTCGACCGCTATGCCGCGAAGGACGCCTTCTTCAAGCAGGTGCTCGACTCACAGCGCAACTTCGCCAAAACCGTGGTGCCGTACTGGACCAAGATACTTGATCTTTACTCCAACCTCGGCAACGCGGCGCTGAAACCCGCGCCTGCCGCCGCGCCGGCGAAGAAATAACGCGACGCGGGCTGACCCGGACGGGGCGCAGGCGATCTGCGCCCCTTTTTTTGCAGCGGCGCGCACAGGACAAAACATGGCTACCGCCCCCCAATCCCTGCTCACTACCATCCGCGTGCTTGACGGCATCAGCATCTGGTCAGGCAAGCTGGTGGCCTGGCTGATCGTTCCGATGGTGCTCGGCCTGGTCTACGAAGTCGTGGCACGTTATGCGTTCAACGCGCCGACCGAGTGGGCATATGACATGACCTATATGCTCTACGGCAGCTTCTTCATGCTGGGCGCGGCCTTCACCCTGCAGCGCAAAGGGCATATTCG